>Ga0247821_10000195_pt1 | contig 35618 bp, 26 predicted proteins | sample 13C_Glycerol_Day_FD_192481 | JGI IMG/M metagenome (GOLD analysis project Ga0247821, IMG submission 192481) | Soil microbial communities from agricultural site in Penn Yan, New York, United States - 13C_Glycerol_Day14 | ecosystem: Environmental > Terrestrial > Soil > Agricultural land | place... | reverse complement strand
GGGCAAACTCCGCCACCGCCTCGACGTCGACCAGCTCGATCGCCTCGCCACCGCGCCAGGCGCAATGCGCACGGGCGGCGCGCAGCCAAACCAGGTCGGCACGCAGGCCATCGACGCCAGCGGCATAACAGCGCTCGGTGATCCAGGCCAGGGCCTGATCGTCCAGGGCAATCGCTGCCAGCCCCTGGCGAGCTGCCTGGCAGCGCTCCCGCAGTTGCGCCTGGGCCGCGGCCCACTGCTCGCAGAAGGCCTGCGGGTCGGTGTCGAAGGCCAAGCGACGGCGAATGATCTGCTGTCGAGCCTCTGGGGCTGGCAGCCCTTCGAGCACGACATTGAGCCCGAAGCGGTCAAGCAGCTGAGGGCGCAGTTCGCCCTCTTCGGGATTCATGGTGCCGATGAGGACGAAACGCGCACTGTGCCGGTGAGAAATACCATCGCGCTCGATACGGTTGGTACCGCTGGCGGCAACGTCGAGCAACAGGTCCACCAAGGTATCGGGCAGCAGGTTGACTTCATCGACATACAGCACCCCGCCATCGGCATGCGCCAGTACACCGGGGGAAAACTGCGCCTTGCCCTGCCCCAGCGCGGCATCCAGGTCGAGCGTGCCGACCAGGCGTTCTTCGCTGGCACCCAGCGGCAAGGTGACGAAAGGCCCCTCGCCGAGCAGGTCCGCCAAACCACGCGCCAAGGTGCTCTTGGCCATGCCGCGCGGCCCCTCGATCAGCACGCCGCCGATCCTGGGGTCGATGGCGGTCAGGCACAACGCAAGCTTCAGGTCGTCGGCGCCGACCACGGCCGCCAGGGGAAATTGCACGGGTTCACTCATTTCAAGCCTGTTCCTCGCCATCGAGCAATTGTTCCTCGAGTGCTTCGCGGTAGTCGCCAGGCTGCTCCCAGAGCCCCCGCTGCTGGGCCTCCAGCAAGCGCTCGGTGAGGTCGCGCAGCGCCTCGGGATTGTGCTCGCGCATGAAGTCGCGGGTCGCCGGGTCGAGCACATAGGCATCGGCCAGCGACTGGTAATGATGATCGTCGATCAAGTGCGTGGTCGCGTCGAAGGCGAACAGGTTGTCGACCGTCGCCGCCAGCTCGAAAGCGCCCTTGTAACCATGGCGCTTGGCGCCGTCGATCCACTTGGGGTTGAGGGCGCGGGCTCGAATCACCCGGTTCAGCTCTTCCTTCAGGGTGCGGATACGCGGCCGGTCAACTTGACTGTGATCGCCGTGATAACTCGCCACCGTCGCCCCGGACAAGGTCTCGGACGCTGCCAGCATGCCGCCTTGGAATTGGTAGTAATCGTTGGAATCGAGCACGTCGTGCTCGTGGTTGTCCTGGTTCTGCAGGACGGCCTGAACCTGGCCCAGGCGCCGGGCAAACTGCGCGCGAGCCGGGGTGCCTTCGTCACCGACGCCATAGGCGTAGCCACCGTGATTGAGATACACCTGGGCCAGGTCATCGCGGTTGTGCCACAGCCGGCCATCGATGGCATTTTGCACGCCGGCACCGTAGGCACCTGGTTTGGCGCCGAACACCCGCCAACCGGCCTCGCGCGCTGCCTGTTCAGGCTCCACGCCCTGCGCCTGCAAAGCGTCGCGCTCATGACGCACGCGGGCGGCCAAGGGGTTGAGATCGGCAGGCTCGTCCAGCGCCGCCACCGCTTGCACCGCCGCATCGAACAGGCGGATCAGGTTGCCGAAGGCATCGCGGAAAAAGCCAGAAACCCGCAAGGTCACGTCTACCCGCGGGCGGTCGAGCAGGCTCAATGGCAAAATCTCGAAATCGTCGACGCGTTGGCTGCCTGTGGCCCACACCGGCCGCACGCCCATCAAGGCCATGGCCTGGGCGATGTCGTCGCCACCGGTGCGCATGGTCGCCGTGCCCCACACCGACAGGCCGAGCTGACGCAGATGGTCGCCATGGTCCTGCAAGTGCCGTTCGAGGATCAGGTTCGCCGACGCGAAACCCAGGCGCCAGGCTGTGGTGGTGGGCAGGTTGCGCACATCCACGGTGTAGAAGTTGCGGCCCGTGGGCAGCACATCCAGGCGGCCACGGCTGGGGGCACCGCTAGGGCCGGCTGGCACGAAGCGCCCCGCCAAGGCGGCGAGCAAGCCGTTCATCTCTGCGGGCCCGCACGCGTCGAGGTTCGGCGCAACCTGTTCGCACAACGCGCCGAGCACCGCCTGCACGGGTTGCCATTGCGGCTCGTCGGGCAGTTGCAGGGCCATTTCCAGTGCTTGCTCGATGTACTTCAGCGCCAACAGTTCGAGGCGCTCACGGGTATCGCCGCAGGTGCGCCACGCCGCTTCGCTCAAAGCCTGCAGCGGCGCCGGCCGAGGGCCTGCCCAGGGCTGGCCGAGGTCGCAGTCGAGCGGATCGAAGCCCAGCGCCAATGCCTTGGCCAATGTCCGCAGCAGGCTGGCATTGCCGCCGCGCCCGTCACCGCGCTCCACCCGCAGCAGGGCCAGCAGGGTATCGACCCGCAGCCGAGCCTGGGGCGATTGGCCGAACACATGCAGGCCATCGCGGATCTGCGATTCCTTGAGGTCACACAGGTAGGTGTCCAGCCGCGGCAGCCACACCGTGGCATCCTCCAGCTGACCTTCCAGTTGCAACTCACGGTCGATGTGGTTGGCCTTGACCAGTTCGAGGATATCGCGTTGCAACTCGCGGGCCCGCCGCGGGTCGAGCAGCTGCGCTTCATAGAATTCGTCGGCCAGCTGCTCCAGGTGGCGCAAGGGGCCGTAGGTTTCGGCGCGGGTCAAAGGCGGCATCAGGTGGTCGATGATCACCGCCTGGGTGCGGCGCTTGGCCTGGGCGCCCTCACCCGGGTCGTTGACGATGAACGGATAGATGTTGGGCAACGGGCCAAGCAAGGCGTCCGGCCAACACTCGGCGGACAGGCCCACGCCCTTGCCAGGCAACCATTCAAGATTGCCGTGCTTGCCGACGTGGATCACGGCATCGGCGGCAAAGGCATGGCGCAGCCAGAAGTGAAACGCCAGGTAGCCATGCGGCGGTACCAGATCCGGGTCGTGGTACACGGCGCTGGGGTCGACCTGGTAGCCGCGCGCCGGCTGGATGCCGACGAAGGTCAGGCCGAAACGAAGGCCCGCCACCATCAGCCGGCCGCTGCGGTACATCGGGTCCTGCTCGGGCGGGCCCCAGCGTTCGATCACGGCCTGACGGTTGGCGGCGGGCAGGCGCTCGAACGCTGCCTGGTAGTCCGCCAGGCTCAGGCTCTGCGCGCATGGGCGCTGGTCGAGGTGCTCGAGGTCGTTGGTCACACCACCGAGCAACTGCTGAATCAACTGCGTGCCGCTGTGCGGCAGCTCGCCCAGCGGGTAACCCTCGGCTTTGAGGGCCTGGAGTATGTTCAAGGCAGCGGCTGGCGTGTCGAGCCCAACGCCATTGCCGATGCGCCCATCGCGGGTCGGGTAGTTGGCCAGCACCAGGGCCACGCGCTTTTGCCCATTGGGCAGGCGTGCCAGCTCGACCCAGCGCCGCGCCAGTTCGGCAACGAAGTCCATGCGCTCGGGGTGGGCCCGGTAGCAGACCACATCGGACTGGCTGCGCTCGCTGCGCCAGGCCATGTCCTTGAAGCTGACCGGCCGGGTAATGATGCGCCCGTCCAATTCCGGCAAGGCAATGTGCATGGCCAGGTCGCGGGCGCCCAGTCCCTGCTCGCTGGCTTCCCATCCCGGCTGATTGTCCTGCGCGCAGATGGCCTGCAGCACGGGAATATCGCGACGCAATGGGCGCAGGTTGGGGCGCTCCGGGCTGGACATGGCAAAACCGGTGGTATTGACCAGCACCTCGGCGCCGACCTCATCCAGCCACTGTTCGACCTGCTCCAGGCAGGCGCTTTCCTTCAGGCTGGCGACGGCGATAGGCAGCGGGTTGAGCCCGGCTGCCTGCAGGCGTTGGCAAAACACATCGATGAAGGCGGTGTTGGCCGCCTGCAAATGCGAACGGTAGAACAGCAGCGGTGCCACCGGATGCTCAGGGTGCCACTCGCCGTACCAGTCCTCGAGCGCGGCGCTGGCCTTGGTGGGGTGATACACCGAGGTGCGTGGCAAGGGTTGCGGTTCATCCCAGGTATAGTCGCGCTCCAGCCATTGGTTGGCCAGGCAGTTGAAGAGGTTGACGGCATTGGCTTTGCCGCCTTGGCGCAGAAAGTGCCAGAGGCGCTCTGCCGCCGCGCCGGTCACCGTGCCCAGGTCGGTCAGTTCCGGGTCCGGGCGGTCGTCGCCCGGCACCAGGATCAACTGCACACCGCGCTCCGCCAGCGTCACCAACTGCTCGACACCGTAGCGCCAGTAGCCGACGCCACCGTGCAACGACACCAGGATGACCTTGGCGTGGCGCAGTACCTCTTCTACATACAGGTCGACCGAGGCATGGTTCTGCACCTGCATCGGATTGGCCAGGCGCAGGCTGGGAAAGTCATCCGGCAGTTGCTCGGCGGTTTCGGCGAGCAACGCCAGGTGCGAATCGCCGCTGCAGAGGATCACCAGTTCGGCGGGTGTCTGGCCGAGGTCGGCAATGCTGTCGTCCGGCACGAAGCCGCCGGGCTGGGTCCGCAGCAGGTGCATGGGTCAGGCGCCCAGGGCCTGGCGCAGGCGCGCTTCCAGCTGCACGGCATCGAGGTCCTGGCCGATCAGCACCAGGCGGGTGATGCGCGGTTCGTCGGCACGCCAGGCGCGGTCGAAGTGTTTGTCGAAGCGGGTACCCACGCCCTGCACCAGCAGGCGCATCGGTTTGCCGGGAACGGCGGCGAAGCCTTTGGCACGCAGGATGCCGAACTCCACCACCAGTTGCGTCAGGGCGTCGAGCAGCAGGCTTTCGTCGGCTTCCGGCAGGTCGATGGAGATGGAGTCGAACGCGTCGTGGTCATGGTCGTCATGGTCATCGCCGTCGTGGTGCGAATCGTGATGGGTGCGGCGGCCATCGATGTGCACCTCGGATTCGGCGCCCACGCCCAGCAACACGTCCAGCGGCAGGCGGCCACTGCTGGCCTCGATGACCTTGACCGCTGGCGGCAGCTCTTCGGCCACTTCGGCGCGGACCTTGGCCAGGCCTTCGGCGTCGATCAGGTCGGCCTTGTTCAGCACCACCAGGTCGGCACTGGCCAACTGGTCGGCGAACAGTTCATGCAGCGGCGATTCGTGGTCCAGGTTGGGGTCGAGCTTGCGCTGGGCGTCGACCTGGTCGGGGAACGCGGCGAAGGTGCCGGCGGCCACGGCCGGGCTGTCGACCACGGTGATCACCGCGTCGACGGTGCAGGCCGTGCGGATTTCCGGCCACTGGAAGGCTTGTACCAGCGGCTTTGGCAGCGCCAGGCCGCTGGTTTCGATGAGGATGTGGTCCAGGTCGCCGCGACGGGCAACCAGTTCGCGCATGACCGGGAAGAATTCTTCCTGCACGGTGCAGCACAGGCAACCGTTGGCCAACTCGTAGACGCGGCCGGTGGCCTCTTCTTCAGTGCAGCCGATGCTGCACTGCTTGAGGATTTCGCCGTCGATGCCGAGCTCGCCGAATTCGTTGACGATCACCGCGATGCGGCGGCCCTGGGCGTTGTCGAGCATGTGCCGGAGCAAGGTGGTCTTGCCCGAGCCGAGGAAGCCGGTGACGATGGTGACGGGGAGCTTGGCCAGTGTTTTCATGTCGCGTTGCCCTTGGCAGGTTGGCGCGGGCACACGGGACGAAAGCCGCGGGCCAGGCCGGCCGGGCTCGTTCGCCACCGGATCACCCCGCCCGGTTGAAAGTCGAAAACGTGACGAGGCAGGTCTCCTGGCTTGCACCGTTCCGGCCCCCATGATTCAGGGGGCTGGCGGGATGACGCCTTCCCGCGCCTTTGGCGCAGTGGCTGTGTCGATCCGTTGCCGGTGCCTACAGTTGCGGGGGCAGCCGCGGCTTGTACCGCGTTCCCGTCTTAGCTTCGGCAGGGCCGAAGAACCTCGAAGCGGCAAGGCTACGCGGGGGGTGGCGGGTGGTCAACTCATGGGGTGGGTTTTGTTTTTTCCTCAGGATCTGTTGGGGCTGCTTTGCAGCCCATCGCCGGCAAGCCGGCTCCCACAGGTACAGCGCCGCCCTTGAGCATTGCGCTGTACTTGTGGGAGCCGGCTTGCCGGCGATGGGCCGCGCCCCCAGTAATAAAGTGCAACCAATTGACGGAAACCCTGCCCCGTGCTCTCCTTACGCCTTGCGTTCAGGTGCCCCCTCGGGGGTGAAACGGGAAACCGGTGCGTCGCAGGCCCTCGAGCAGGGCCGGACCAGGCCGGTGCTGCCCCCGCAACGGTAAGCGAGCGAAGCGTCTAGACCACTGTGCCACGTCGTTCGGCATGGGAAGGTGACGCTTTACCAAGGAGCCCTGCTCCTCCTCGCAAGCCCGGAGACCGGCCTGGCGTCACATGAACACCCCGCGGTGGGCGGGCGCTGTCGCATTCCCTTGGGCGCTTCGCGTCCGGGGCTGCCGCGCTTGCCCGTTGAGCTTAAAACAACAGAGGAACGCGTCATGCCCATTTCCAGCGCCAAGCACAGCATCGCCACCCCCGTCACCCTCAGCCAGCGCGTCGTCATTGCCGTAGGTGCCAGTCTGCTGGGCCTGTGCCTGGTCTACTTCGCCGGTTTCTCGCACATCGAAGCCGTGCACAACGCCGCCCACGACACCCGCCACAGCGCCGCATTCCCCTGCCACTGAGGCCTGCCCGATGATCAAGCGCATTGCCCGCACCGCTGGGTTCAGCGGCCTGCTCGCAGCCTTGCTGCTGACCCTGCTGCAAAGCTTCTGGGTCGCCCCGTTGATTCTCCAGGCGGAAACCTACGAGTCGGCTGCCCCCGCCGCCGAACACCACAGCCATGACGGCGCGGCCGTTGCGGCCCATGAACACAGTGCAGAGGCCTGGTCGCCGGAAGATGGCTGGCAACGCATGCTCTCGACCACCGGGGGCAACCTGGTAGTGGCCGTTGGCTTCGCCCTGATCCTGGTCGCCCTGTACAGCCTGCGCGAACCCAACCGGGTCAGCACAGGTGCGCTGTGGGGCCTGGCCGGCTTCGCGGTGTTCTGCCTGGCACCGACCTTGGGTCTGCCGCCCGAGTTACCCGGTACCGCCGCCGCCGACCTCGGCCAACGCCAGAGCTGGTGGATCGGCACCGCAGCCGCTACCGCACTGGGGCTGGCACTGCTGGTATTCGCCCGGCACTGGCTGCTCAAGGCCGTCGGCGTAGTGCTGCTGGTAGTGCCCCACGTCATCGGTGCGCCGCAGCCCGAGGTGCACCAAAGCCTGGCGCCCGAGGCACTGGAAACCCAGTTCAAGATTGCCTCCTGGCTCACCAATGCCGTGTTCTGGCTGGCCTTGGGCCTGCTCAGCGCCTGGTTCTACCGCCGTGCCCAACAGGCCTGATGGACCTTGAAACGCCGCTGCCGGCGCTGTATGCCGGCTTCGGCTGCCGCCGCGGCTGCCCGGTGGATGTCCTCGACACCCTGCTGCGCCAGAGCCTGGCTTCACAAGGCCTGGCGCTGGATACGCTACGTGGCATCGCCACTATCAGCCTGAAAGCCGACGAACCCGGGCTGCGCCAGTTGGCCCTGCGTCACGGCTTGATCCTGGTGGTATTCGATGCCAGCCAGCTACAGGCATTCGAACCCTTGCTCAGTCATCGCTCAGCACCGGCCTACGCCCACAGCGGCTGCTGGGGCGTCGCCGAAAGCACGGCGTTGGCGCTGGCCAGCCGCGAGCTTGGCTCGGCCAGACTGCGTGTCACGCGGCAAAGCCAGGGGCCGGCTACCGTCGCCCTGGCCGGTGGCGGATAATCGCTTCAACCATTCTTCTGCAAGGAATTTCCATGACGGTCTACTTCATCGGTGCCGGCCCTGGCGACCCGGATCTGATCACAGTCAAGGGGCAGCGCCTGATCCGACAGTGCCCGGTCATCATCTACGCAGGCTCCCTGGTACCGGCAGCGGTACTCGAAGGCCACCAGGCCGAGACGGTCATCAACAGTGCCGAGCTGCACCTCGAACAGATCATCGAGGCCATGCGAGCTGCCCATGCACAGGGCCAGGATGTCGCTCGTGTGCACAGTGGCGACCCCAGCCTGTACGGCGCCATCGGCGAACAGATCCAGCACTTGCGTGAGCTGGGCATCGACTACCAGATCATTCCCGGGGTCACGGCGACCGCCGCCAGTGCCGCCTTGCTGGGCTGCGAACTGACCCTGCCGGACGTGGCGCAGACGGTCATTCTGACCCGCTACGGCGACAGCTCACCCATGCCGGCCGGGGAGCAACTGGGCGATCTGGCCCGCCATGGTGCGACCTTGGCCATTCACCTGGGCGTCAAGCACCTGCCGCGAATCGTCGAGGAACTACGCCCCCACTATGGTGCCGAGTGCCCGATCGCCGTGGTCCATCGTGCCACCTGGCCGGACCAGGACTGGGTTCGCGGCACCCTGGCCGATATCGTCGAGCAGGTCGCCAGCAAAGGTTTTCGCCGCACGGCGCTGATTCTCGTCGGCCATGTGCTGGGCGACACGCCGTTCGCCGCGTCGGCCCTGTACCGCGCCGGGCACGCGCATCTGTACCGCCCTGGCGGGTGAGCATTGCCACCGGTACGCCAGCCGTAGCAGACTGCAAAGCTGCCCCCTGCGTACCGGAGTCACGCCCATGCTGGAGCTACGCCCCAATTGCGAATGCTGCGATGCCGACTTGCCGGGCGACAGCCCGGAGGCATTCATCTGCTCGTTCGAATGTACATTTTGTCGTAACTGCACCGAAACGCGCTTCCAGGGCCGCTGCCCGAACTGCTCTGGCCAGTTGCTGCCCCGCCCCACACGGGTTGGACTGGCATTGAGCAACAACCCGGCATCGCCGCATCGCGTCCTCAAGCCCCACTCGGCCTGCAAGTAACGGCCCAGCGGCACCCGGCATCGCCGCGTCCGGGCGATGCCTCTTCCGACATGTTGTAGGAATTTTCCACAACTCCTGCTTGCTTGTTCAACAGTTCTATACTCGCCATTACCAAGGAATCGGAATGGCCGTATCGTGCTGCGCTGCAGAAAGAACTTGCAGACGTATTCCTGATTAAGCACAGGAAACGGACCACATTCCGACAGGAGTTAACTACATGACAACAGTGTTGATCGTCGACGACCACCCCATCGTCAGGCTGTCCATGCGCCTGCTGCTGGAGCGTGAGCGCTTCCGTGTGGTTGGCGAGGTAGGCAACGGCAGCGAAGTGGCGCAGGTAGCGCGCGAGCTACGGCCCGATGTGGTGATACTGGACATCGGCCTGCCGGGCCTGGATGGCATGGAGGTCATCAAGCGCCTTCAGCAGCTGGAGCCCACCCCCAAGATCATGGTGCTGACCGGGCAAGCTAGCGAGCTCTACGTGCGCCGCTGCCTGGATGCCGGCATTGGTGCGTTCGTGACCAAGGATGAAGACCATGACGCCTTGATTTTCGCCCTCAAGGCATTGGTCAAGGGCTATTCCACGTTTCCCCAGATGTCGGTCAACAGTAATACGCTGGACAGCGAACCCAGACGCCTGGAAAGCCTGTCCAACCGGGAGATGGAAGTGCTGCGACGCCTGGCCCGAGGCGAAAACAACAAGCACATCGGCAGCAGCATGAACCTCAGCGCCAAGACCATCAGCACATACCGGGGGCGCATCATGGAAAAGCTCAAGACCGAATCGTTGGTGGAAATGGTCGATCTGGCCAAACGCAACCACGTCAACTGAGCGCAACACTGCCATGAATCGCTTCTCGGCCGGCGCGCTCCTGCTCCTGAGCCTGGCCTGCTGCCCCCTGCCAACACTCGCCGACGCCGAGCCACGCCAGTTGCTGGCGCGCGCCACCAGTGCCACCCAGCCGCTGCGCCTGGACAGCCAGGACCGCCAGTGGCTGCAGCAGCGCCAAGTCTTGTTGCTGGGCAGTTCGCGCCCCGACTACCCGCCGTTTGAAATCAATATCAGCCCGTCCGACTATGAAGGCCTGAGTGCCGACTTCGCGGGGCTGATCGGTGAGCAGTTGGGTATCCCCGTGCAAGTCAGGCGTTTTGCCAGCCGCCATGAAGCGATCACTGCCCTGCGCGAGGGCAAGATCGACCTGCTGGGCAGCTCCAACGGCTTCGAAGCGGCCGATGCCCAACTCAAGCTCAGCCTGCCCTATGCCGACGACCTGCCTGTGATCGTCATCCGGGAAGGCCGCAGCCTGAAAAACAACCCGGACCTCGCCGGCATGCGCCTGGCGATGGTCGACCATTACCTGCCCGGCGAGACGGTCCGCGCCCTTTACCCCAAGGCTCAACTGAGCCTCTACCGCTCGACCCTGGCAGGCCTGGCGGCCGTCGAGCTCGGCGAAGCGGATGCGTACCTGGGCGATGCCATCAGCACCGACTACCTCATCGGCAAAAGCTACCAGGGCACGGTGAAAATCGATCATTTCTGCCAGGCCAGGCCTGGCAGTTTTTCCTTTGCCCTGGCCAACGACAACCCGCGCCTGCATCGCCTGATCGACGCCGCCCTGGACCAGATCACCGAAAGCGAGCGCCTGACCATCCTGCGACGATGGACCAGTGGCAACACCAGCCTGCTGCTGGAGCGCCACCTCTCTGCACTGAGCGATGAAGAAAAGACCTGGATCGAACGCCATCCGACGGTCAGCGTGCTGGTCGACCCGGCGCTGGCACCGCTGACGTTCAACGATGCCCAACAACGCACCAGCGGTATTACCGTCGACCTGCTCAAGCAGATCACCTTGCGCACCGGGCTACAGTTCAAGTTCATGGAGCGTCCGGCCGTGCAGACCATGGTCGAGCAGGTGTCGCAAGGCGAAGCGCAAATGATCGGTGCGCTCGGCTATGGCGTCGATCGTGCCAACCAATTGCGCTATACCCGGCCTTACCTGGTCAGCCCACGGGTGCTGGTGACGCGCAGTCAGGCGGCGTGGCCGCTGCAAAGCAGAGACCTCGATGGCAAGCGCATCGCCCTGCTGAGCGGTTCGCCGTTGCGCGGCGAGGTGCTGCGCCAGTACCCGAGTGCCAAGGTAGTCGAAGCGGCCAACCCGTTGGCGCTGATGGAAGCGGTGGCCAACGGCAATGCCGATGTGGCGTACAGCAGCCATATCAATGCCACGTACTACATCAACCATGTGTTCAAGAACCAGTTGCGCATCGCCAGCATCCTGGGCGACGACCCTGCCGTTGCAGCGTTTGCCGTCGCCCCTGATCAACCCCAGCTGCAGGCCATCCTGGACAAGGCACTGCTGAGCATCCCGCCCGAAGAACTGGATCAGTTGGTCAACCGCTGGCGCACCAGTTCGCTGGTCAGCGACAGTCAATGGCGCAATTACCGCACGCTGGCACTGCAGGTGCTGGTGCTCTCGGCCCTGCTGCTGGCCGGCGTGGTGTTCTGGAACAGTTACCTGCGCAAATTGATCCATCAGCGTACCGAAGCCCAACATGCATTGCAGGCGCAACTGGCCCTCAGCCGCGGCCTGCTCGAACAGTTGCGCCAGGCCAAGGACGATGCAGAACAGGCCAGCCAGACCAAAAGCACCTTCCTGGCCACCATGAGCCATGAAATCCGCACACCGATGAATGCGGTGATCGGCTTGCTCGAACTGGCCCTGGAGGACAGCGCCGCCGGCCGCAGCGACCCCGCGACGCTGCGCACCGCGCACGATTCGGCGGTAGGCCTGCTAGGGCTGATCGGCGACATTCTGGACATCTCGCGCATCGAGTCCGGGCACATGACCTTGCAGCCTGTGGCCACCGACCTGGTCGAACTGGTGCGAGGCACCCTGCGGGTCTTCGAAGGCAATGCCCGCAGCAAGGGCCTTTACCTGCAAAGCGAGCTGCCGGCGGGCCCTGTCTGGGTACTGGCAGACCCGCTGCGCATCAAGCAGATCCTGTCCAACCTGCTGAGCAATGCCATCAAGTTCACCGATCGCGGCGAGGTGCACACCAGCCTGCAACTACAGCCGACCACCACGGGCGACGACATCCAGGTGGAACTGTGCGTGCGTGACACGGGAATCGGCATTGGCGTGGCAGATCAGGCCCGGCTGTTCAGTGCCTTTGCCCAGGCCGAAGGCCCGCGGGCACACCAGGGCGCCGGCCTGGGCCTGGTAATCAGCCGTACCCTGGCCGAGCTGATGGGCGGCAAGCTGCATTTGCAGAGTGTCGAAGGCGTGGGCACCCGGGTGCACGTCAAGCTGCAATTGCCAGCCGCTGCCGAGCCCCCGCCAGTAGCGTTCGTCCCGCCACACCCGGAACGCGAAAGCCGGCCGCTGAACATCCTGGTGGTCGACGACTACCCCGCCAACTTGTTGCTGCTGGAGAAACAGCTCAACACCCTGGGTCACCGGGTAACCCTGGCCGAGCATGGCGAAGCGGGGTTGGCATTATGGCAGGCGGCGGCATTCGACCTGGTGATCACCGATTGCAGCATGCCGGTGATGGACGGCCATGAACTGACCCGCAGGATTCGACAACTGGAGCACGAAAAGGGAGGGTCCGGCTGCAGGATCCTTGGGGTCACCGCCAACGCCCAGGCCGAAGAACGTGAGCGCTGCCTGGCCAGCGGCATGGATGACTGCCTGTTCAAACCGATTGGCCTGCGCACGCTGAAAATGCACCTGCCCCAGGCCCGAACCGACGCAGACACCTCCACCCTGCCGGCCAGTGGGTTCCACCTCAGCGAACTGCGTCACCTGACCCAGGATGACCCGCAACTGATCCGACATCTGCTCGAGCAACTGGCGCAAAGTGCCAGTGAAGACCTCGCCTCACTGCGTGCGCTGGGAACGACACCGGACAGCGACACCCTGGGCCGCATCGCCCACCGAATCAAAGGCGGTGCCAAAATGCTCAAGGTGCGCGGTGTAGTGAGCGATTGCGAGGCCATCGAGCACGCCCAGGCGCAAGGCCTGCCCACCCAGGCGCTGCGCCAGCAGCTGGAAACCAGCCTGCTGACCCTTCAGCGTGAATTGGCCGACTCCCTCAGTGCAATTGCAACGTCGAACTGATCTGGCTGATGGCGTCGACCACGTGGCGTGAACCCTGCTGAATCTCCATGATCACTGTCCCGGCCTCGTTGGCCAAGGCCACGCCGCGCCCCGTGCGCGTCAGGCTCGATTGCATGCTGGCCACCGCCGTCAGCGAAAGGTCATGGTTCTGTCGCACCACATCGACGATTTCCAAGGTCGCCTTGCTGGTGCGCGCCGCCAGGCTGCGCACTTCGTCGGCGACCACGGCAAAACCGCGGCCATGTTCACCGGCACGCGCCGCCTCGATGGCGGCGTTCAGGGCCAGCAGGTTGGTCTGGTCGGCGATGCCGCGAATGGTCAGCACGATCTGCCCGATCACATCCGACTGTTTGCTCACGGCATCGATGCTGCGCGCGGCGTCATTGAGCTCCTGGGAAATCTGTTCGATGACCTGCACCGTCTGCTGTACCACCTCGGTGCCTTTGCGCGCACAAGCGTCGGTCTGTACCGAACTGGCATGGGCCGCGTCGGCGGCGCTTTGCTGGGTGCTGACCTGGGCCGTGATATCGCTGGCGAACTTGACCACCTTGTACAAGCGCCCCTTGCTGTCGAAGATCGGGTTGTAGGACGCCTCCAGATACACCGTCTGGCCCTGTTTGTTGACCCGCTCGAAGCGATGGGAATGGTACTCGCCCCGATTGAGCGAGGCCCAGAACTCGCGGTACTGGGCCGATTCACGCTCATGGGGCTGGCAGAACAGCCCATGATGGCGGCCGACCACTTCTTCCAGGCGATAGCCCATGGTCGTGAGGAAGTTCTGGTTGGCCTTGATCACCCGACCCTGCGGGTTGAACTCGACCACGGCCATCGAACGGCCGATGGCCTTGAGCTGGCTCTGGCTTTCATGTTCATCCTTGACCCGCTGGCTGATGTCGGCAGCCACCTTGATGACGCTGGTGACCTGCTGACGTTCATCCACTACCGGCATGTAACTGGCTTCCAGCCAGACCTCGCGCCCCGCCTTGTCGACGCGCTCGAAGGTGCCACTGATGGCCCTGCCCTCGCCCAGATCGCGCCATAACTGCTGGTATTCGGCGCTTTTGGCAAAAGCCGGATCGCAGAACAACCGATGGTGCTTGCCGCGCAGTTCCTCGGCGCTGTAACCCATGGCCTGGCAGAACTGTGCATTGGCATCGAGGATGGTGCCGTCAGGCGCGAACTCGATCATCGCCATGTTGCGGCTGATCGCAGCAAGCTTGGCTTGCGTTTCGGCGAGGGCCTGGCGGGTGCGTTGAATCTCGAGCAGATCGGACTTGCGATGGAAGTCGAACATGGCGCCGGGGTCCTATGTGCGCAGGGTTTCCTGAGCATAGATCGGCGCGGACGGCATGCAAGCACAATGCTACTACTTAATGATTAGTCACATGGTTGTAACATTGCGCTAACAGAGGTCAGACCTCTCAGGAACTCTCCCGCACCATCAACTCGAACCCCAGATCCTGCTGCTCGGTCGCTACCCGCTTGCCATCGAGCAACGCCAGCAACGCCTGCGCCGCCCCCCGACCAACGGCAGCCCGCGGCGTGCGGATCGAGGTCAGCCGCGGCACCATGTGCGCCGACGCCGGCAAGTCGTTGAACCCGACCATCGCCACCTGACGCGGTACCTCGATGCCTTGGCGCAGCGCCTGCAGTACCGCGCCCTGGGCGAGGTCGTCGTTGCAGAAGAAAATGCCATCCACGTCGGGCGCCTTGGTCAGCAACTGGCTGAACAGTTCGCTGCCCAACCCGATCGACGAGGGCTGGGGCGCCAGCACCTCCAGCTCGGTCGCCTGCAGGCCGGCTTCGGCCAGGGCCTGGCGGAAACCTTCGGCGCGTTGCATCACCCGCGGGTCAAGCTGAGCGGCGATGAAGGCGAGGCGCCGACGACCACGCTCGATCAGGTGGTGCGCGGCAGCGCGTCCGGCCTGCTGCTGGGAAAAGCCCACCGACAGGGCCCCAGCCTCCCCGCCCAGTTCCATCATGTGCACACAAGGCACACCACTGGCCGTCAGCATCTGCCGCGAGGCTTCGCTGCGGTCGAAACCGGTGAGCAGCATGCCGCACGGCTGATACGCCAGGTAATTGCGGATCAGGTTTTCTTCTTCGTCGATATCGTAGTGATAGTTGCCGATCAACACTTCAAGCCCACGCGGTCGCATCACCTCATGGATAGCCTCCAAAGTGTCGATGAACAGCTGGTTGGACAGCGACGGAATCAACACCACCACCGACTGGCTGCGTGCCGACGCCAGCGCGCGCGCCGCCGGGTTGGCGACGTAACCCAGGCTCGCCGCGGCGGCGGCGACCTTTTCCACCAGCGCCGGGGCCACTGTGCTGACGCCGCGCAAGGCGCGGGATGCGGTAATCGGGGAAACCCCGGAAAGCCTGGCGACTTCTGCCAGCGTGGGACGACCGGTGGTGCGGGAGCCTGTACGGGACATGGATGTTGTAATTTTACTACTTGCCAAGGGAGGGGAACGGCCACTAAGGTAGCGCTGTCTCAGGACGCAGGCAATGTAATCTTTGGTAGCAGCCGCTACACGCACTCTGCCAAGCGTCCATACTGCGTAAGGACAAAACCAACAACACCGGGGAGAGGCGTATCGTCTGCGACGAGACAGCGCTATCTCACCCCGCAGGAGGTACTGAATGAATGCTCCCCTGTCCGCCATTGTGGTGATGGGTGTGGCCGGCTGCGGCAAAAGCTGCGTCGGTGCCGCCATTGCCGCCAGAAGCGGCGGCCGCCTGATCGAAGGCGACGCGTTTCACCCTGCCGAAAACATCCGCAAGATGAGCGCTGGCATCCCCCTGGACGATAGCGACCGTGCCGGCTGGCTGGTGCGCCTGGGCCAGGAGCTGCAAGCCACCACCAAGGCCGGTGAACGACCCATCCTCACCTGTTCCGCGCTCAAGCGCCGCTACCGCGACACCCTGCGCGAAGCGATGCCGGAGCTGGCCTTCGTATTCCTCGAACTCACCCCGGCCGAAGCAGAAAAGCGCGTCCTCGCCCGCCCCGGCCACTTCATGCCGGCGAGCCTGATCGAAAGCCAGTTCGCCGCCCTCGAGCCGCCCCATGGCGAAGCCTTGACCCTGCCCCTGGATGCCACGCAGCCGGTCGCCGCCCTTGCCGAGTCCGTCGACGCCTGGCTAAAGCCCTGCGGTGAGCGGACCCTGGCGCGGACCGCCTGAACCGGCGGTTTATCCGGCTCACCTGAGATAGCGCTATCTCGCTGCTTGCAGGCGGCGAACGTTCAATAAAGCTACGCCCAAAAAAAACAACGATAAGACCGAGGCATAACCACCATGTTCGGACTGGCTACAGATACCTACCTGCTGCTCGACGCCCTGGTAACCATCATCGGGCTGATCCTGCTGATCACCCATTTCAAAGTGCACCCCTTCGTCGCCCTGACCCTGGCCGCCGGCTTTCTCGGCCTGACCTCCGGCATGCCGGTGGCCAAGGTCATGAAGTCGTTCCAGGATGGCTTCGGTGGCGTGCTCGGCTTTGTCGGCATCGTCCTTGCCCTGGGCACGATGCTCGGCAAGCTGATGGCCGACTCCGGCGGCGCCGACCAGATCGCCCAGACCCTGATCCGCGCATTCGGCAAGAAGAATGTGCACTGGGCCATGATGTTCGCCGCGTTCCTGGTCGGCATTCCGTTGTTCTTCGAAATCGGCTTCGTGCTGCTGGTGCCCCTGGTGTTCATCGTCGCCCGGCGCTCAGGCGTGTCCTTGATCAAGATCGGCATCCCGCTGCTGGCCGGCCTGTCCGTGGTCCACGGCCTGGTGCCACCGCATCCGGGACCACTGCTGGCGATCGGTATCTTCCACGCCGACATCGGCAAGACCATCTTCTATGGCCTGCTGGTGGCACTGCCGACGGCCATCATCGCCGGCCCGCTGTACGGTAATTTCATTGCCCGCTACATCCCCGGCAACCCGTCCCAGGAGCTGATGGACCAGATCGCCAAGGAGTCCGATCAGAACAACCTGCCCAGCTTCACCATCACCCTGGTCACCGTGCTGCTGCCGGTGGTGCTGATGCTGCTCAAGACCTTCGCCGACGTGGTGCTGCCGGCCGAGCACATCGTGCGCCAGTGGATGGACCTCATCGGCCACCCCATCACCGCCCTGCTGGCCGCACTGCTGCTGGCCTTCTACACCTTCGGCTCGGCCCGAGGCTTCAACCGCCAGCAGATCATGAAGATGCTCGACCAGAGCCTGGCACCGACCGCTGCCATCGTGCTGATCGTGGGTGCCGGTGGCGGCTTCAAGCAGATGCTGGTGGATACCGGGGTCGGCAACGTGATCGGGCAGATGGCAGTGCAGGCGCAGATCTCGCCGATCCTGCTGGCCTGGCTGGTGGCTGCGGTGATTCGCATCGCCACGGGCTCGGCCACGGTGGCCACCATCACCGGTGCCGGCATTGTCGCCCCGGTGATCGACCTGGTACCTGGGGTCAATCGGGAATTGCTGGTACTGGCCACCGGCGCGGGTTCGCTGATCCTGTCGCACGTCAACGATGCCGGTTTCTGGCTGGTCAAGCAGTACTTCAACATGACCGTGGCTGAAACCTTCAAGACCTGGAGCATGATGGAGACCATTCTTTCCGTGGTCGGCATCATCTTCATCATGATGCTGGCGGCAGTGGTGTAACCGCTGATCGGGGTGATGGCACCTTGGCGCGCTGGGTAGGGCCGAACAGAAGTACGAGCCCTACCCTCGCCAAGGAGCCTGCCCATGATCCGCACAAGCTTGTTGCTCGTTGCCCTGCTCACCTCTCCGCTGGCCCTGGCGGTCGGCACCGGGACGACCTACCCCGACGACCCGCACAACCCGGCGCCCCAGCCGGGTGTCGACAGCACACTCAACCCGATTGAGAAGCCCATGCCGCGGGATACCGATCCGCGTATCCAGGGCAGTGACCCGCAAAGCCCACCCGCCAAGCAGAATGACTCTCGCGACCTGCCGGGGATGGATGGCAGCGGGTCGGAGGGTACGGGTGGGCAAGGGAGTTCAGACGGTAGCCAGCGGTGAAGGGGCTGCTTTGCAGCCCAATCGCCGGCAAGCCGGCTTGTGTCTTGAGACGACGCCGAGGTGCTGGCACATTTCGCCGAAGTCATTCCAGACAAGCCTGCTCTGCAGATAAGCCCGGACAGCACTCTGCTGCGGGAGCTCCTGCAGCATCGTGATCGCTGCTCAGGACGGGTACACCATGGCGGGATTTAGCCTTGCCAGTGCCCGAGAATACAGCCCGATTGCAGGGCACAGCGTGATCCATGTGGGAGCGGGCTTGCCCCGCGAAACAGGCAGCGCGGAGCATGGCACCGGCTTCGCCGGTGTTCGCGGGACAAGCCCGCTCCCACAGGAATCGCGCCAGCTTTTAGAAATTGAGCAAGACAGTTGCTCCCACAGAAGAGGCACCACCGTACCTGTGGGAGCCGGCTTGCCGGCGATTGGGACGCAAAGCGCCCCCAGCCTCACCACTGCCGCTTGTCAGGCCTGGTCAGCCCCAGCTTCTCGATCCGGTAACGCAACATGTCCCGCGACAACCCGAGCATCCGCGCCGACTTGGTCACGTTCCAATCGGTGCGGTCGAGGGTCTTGCACACCAGGTCGCGCTCCATGTCCGGCAGGCTGGTGCCCGCCTCCGGCTCATGCCGCGGCACCTCGTAAAGCATCGGCGCCGGCGCGGTCATAGGCTCGTCGATCAAGGTCATGCACAGGTTGAGCTGGTGCGCCTGGACCACTTCATTGGGTGCCAACAACACAGTCTGCTCCAGCATGTTGCGCAACTCGCGGACATTGCCCGGCCAGCTGTAGCCCAACATCAGGTTCTCGGCCTCGGCGCTGAAGCGCAGGTTCGGCTTGCCATAACGGCGACCGTGATGGGCCAGGAAGTGCCGCGCCAACAGCAGCACGTCCTGCCCGCGGGCGTGCAGCCGCGGCACCTTCAGGGCAATGATGCGCAGGCGGAAGAACAGGTCGCGGCGGAACTTGCCTTGCTGCACCATCTGCTCGAGGTTGCAGTTGGTGGCGCTGATCACGCGCAAGTCGACCTTGCGCTCCTTGACCGCACCAATGCGCCGGATGCTGCGGTCTTCCAGCAGCTTGAGCAACTTGGCCTGCAGCACCAGGTCCATCTCGCCGATCTCGTCGAGGAACAACGTGCCACCGTCGGCTGCCTCGACCAGCCCCATGCGCCGCTCCTTGGCGTCGGTGAACGCACCCTTCTCGTGGCCGAACAACTCAGCCTCAAGCAGGTTGGCGGGGATCGAGGCGCAGTTGAACTCGATGAACGGCCCCTTGCTGCGCGAACCATCGAAGTGCAAGGCACGGGCGACCAGTTCCTTGCCGGTACCGGTTTCGCCTTCGACCAGCACCGGAGGGAGCTCTTCACTGGCCATGCGACGCTCCGCATCGAGCACCTGGCGCAGGGTGTGCTTGAGCGTCTGCATGACCGGCGACTCGCCGATCAACGCTTGCAGTCCGGACTTCTGCGCCTCCCTGTCCTGATAGAACGACAGGGTACGCTCCATCCGGTCGGCGGCCAGGGCCTTGTCCAGGGTCAACTTGAGCTCGGCCAGCACCACCGGTTTGGTCAGGTAGTGGAAAGCGCCCTCCTTCATGGCCTGCACGGCATCCTCGACGTTGCCGTAACCGGTCATCATGATCACCTTGAGGTCCGGCGCCTGGGCGACCAGTTTGCGCAACAGGTCGTGCCCGCTCATACCGGGCAGCGAGTTGTCGGTCAGTACCGCATCGGGCTGGGCCCGCTTGATCTGCTCGAGCGCAAGCTCTGCGCTGTTGCACAACGTCACCTCGTAGCCCTTGAGGCTCAGATAGGTGCGAATGTTATCGCCGAGGATGTCATCATCCTCGACTACCAGGATGCTCTGCTCCATGGTCCCCTCCCGCTGCGATATTGAAAGTGAGGCTGACGCGGGTTCCTTCCTCTTCGCGGCTGCTCAGGCTGACTGAGCCGCCAAACCGTTCCATGATGCGCTTCGCCAGGGCCAGGCCAACCCCGAGCCCGCCCTGCTTGGTGGTGAAGAACGGCTTGAACACCATCCGTTCCTGTTGCTCGTTCATGCCCTTGCCGGTGTCGCTGAGCAGCAGCTGTACGCGCTGGCCATCCTGCACACTGACCTGGGCGCGCAATTCCCCGCCCTTGGGCATGGCTTCCAGGGCATTGGAAAACAGGCTGTTGAGGATCTGCGTCAACTGCAGGGGCTGGCTTGCCACCCACTGACTCTGCGGTCCCTCGAAGCTGAAGCGCACGCCGTTGCGCTCGATCTGCTGGGCAAAGGCCAGGTGGGTGTCTTCGATGGCCGCCACCAGGTCCACCGCCTCGGCCTGGTCGCTGGTCGGGCGCAGTGACACCAGCAATTCGCGAACCCAGCGCGACATGCGGTCGACCTGGCTGATGATGTCATTGATGTTCTTGCGCGCCTGCGGGTTGGCGATCTCCTGGGCCAGCTCGGCACTGGAGCGGATATTGGCCAAGGGGTTGCGCAGGCTGTGGGCCACTGCCGAAGACATCTCGCCCAGGGCCACGTAGGTTTCGCTGGCCACCAGCCGCTCCTGCTGATGCTGCAGCATCTGCGCGGCGCGGCGCACGATCCAGAACAGGCCGAAGTAGATCAACGCCCCGCCCACCAGGGTCGACGCCCAGATCACCACATAACCCCGCTGGATACGCCGGATCAGGTCCTGGGGCTCCTTGTAGATCTCGACCATGGCCAGCACCTGCTCGCCCTGGCTGTCGAACAAGGGAATGTAGTTCTCGATGAACAGGTACTGCGGATCACGCAGGAACTTCTGCTCCTCGCGGTCATCCTCGGCCTGGTGGTAACTGGCCGAGACTGCCTTGCGCGAGCGGAAGGCATGGTCCAGATCGCTGTCGGCGTCAATGCGCTTGCCGATCAGTACGGGATTGGTCGACCACACGATCGTACGGTCGCGGGCATAGACATTGGCCAGCAAGGTGTCGGGCAGGTGCTCCACATGGTCGAGGAATTCGACGCGGGTCGACTCCGCCAGTGCGGGGCTGAACTGAAGGTGCTGCTGGTCCAGGCGCGAGTCGAGCAGTTCACCCATGGTGGTACCCGGTGGCAGCTGCGAGTGGCGCACTTCGGCCTGGGCCATGGCCTGGATGAATTGCGACGTGAGCATGGCATCGCGCTCGACACTGTCACGGACCACGAAGCGCGTGGACACATAGCCCAGGCCACCGGCCACCGAGGCAATGATGAGCAGGCTGATCAGGGAAAACCAACGCAGCAAGTTGAACTGCTTGAGCGGTGTGGCGATGCCGCCACCGGGTGGTACCCCAGCCTTGTCGGGAACATCGTTTTCCAGCGTCTGCTGCATTGCTTTGTTCCCGCGCGGGATTCCGTTCAGAACGCCATCGACGACCTGCTACGCCAAGTAGCAATTTGATGGCGCTCACCAAGGCAACCGCAGCTGCCAGTTGATGCGCGTAATTCGTTGCAAGAAGCCAGCCAGTGAAACGGCACAACTTTATATATCTATATTTCAATACCTTACAAAACGGTTATCAATCGAGTCCGGACGTCAGTCCCCACTATTGGGGATTTTTTACCCACTTTAAATGTAATCGTTATAAATCAATTAATTATGTAGCTTTTATAAATACTCAATTAAGTTTCTGCCAATCGAAAATTGAGTGAAACGCGGGTGCCATGGCCTTCGCTGCTGCTCAGCCTGACCGAGCCGCCGTAACGCTCCATGATGCGCTTGACCAGCACCAACCCCACCCCTAACCCACCTTGCTTGGTGGTAAAGAACGGCCTGAATGCCATGCGTTGCTGCTGTTCGTTCATGCCCTTGCCGCTGTCGGAAAGGCGTAGGGTCAGGCTGCGTCGATCCTGCTTGACTACCTCTACCCGCAAGCGACCACCTTGCTCCATGGCTTCGAGAGCATTGGCGATCAAACTGTTGAAAACCTGCCTGAGCAGTGCCGGCTGGCTCAACACCTCCACTGCCGGCAGCGGTTGAAGGTCCAGGGTTACCCCACTGCGTGACAGCGGCACGGCAAACGCCTGCAGGCTTTCCTGCAAGGCTTGCGGCAGGTCAACCGACACGGGGTCGTCATTGAGCGGTCGCAACGACTGCAACAACTGGCGAATCCAGTGTGACATGCGGTCGACCTGGCTGATGATGTCGTTGACGTTGCGCTGTACCGGGCCCTCGTCGAACGCCTGGGCCAGTTCGGCACTTGAACGAATGCTCGCCAAGGGGTTGCGCAGGCTGTGGGCCACCGCCGAGGACACTTCGCCCAGGGCCACATAGGTTTCGTTGTTGATCAGTCGTTTCTGCTGCACTTCCATGACCCGCGCGGCGCGGCGCATGATGCCGTACAGCCCGACGTACACCAGCCCGGCCCCGACGGTGATGGCCAACCAGATGAGCATCAGCCCATGTTCGATGCGCACGATCAGGTCATGGGGCTCCTTGTAGATTTCCACCATCGCCGTGACGCGTTCGCCGTCGGCATCGAACAAGGGAATGTAGTTTTCGATGAACAGCTGCTCGGGCGGTGTCACGAACTTCTGCTCGGCACGGGCTTGCTCGAAATTGTGGTAGCTGGCCGAGACGCGCATCTTGTATTCGAAGGCCCGGTCCAGGTCGTCGTCACCCTGGATGAGCTTGCCTATCAGGGCCGGGTTGGTCGACCAGATCACCGTGCCGTCCGGGGCATAGATATTGGCCAGCAACATGTCAGGCAAATGGGCGATGTGGTCGAGAAACTCACCCCGCGCCTTGCGCCGCGCTTCGGGGTCGACGTCTGGCAAGGCCGCCCGGTCGGTCCGTGGATCGAGCAGCTCGCCCATGGTGCGCACGTTGGCAATCGCCACGTGGCGCACCTCGGCGTCGGCGATCGAGGTGATGAACTGGGCCGTCAACAAGGCATCGCGCTCGACGCTTTCGTTAATGATGAACCGGCTGGAAATCAGCCCCAGCCCCGCCGCCACCGAGAGGATGATGGCCAGGCTGACCCAGGCATACCAACGCAGCAGGTTGAAGGGCTTGCGCGCGGTTGCCGCCTCGCCGTGGTCGTGCACTTCGGGTGTATCGGAACCGCGGACGATGTCCATGTCGAGCTCCACTGCAGGGCACCTGTTGAGAGGTTATAGCCCAGAGTTGGGTAACTGGCGCATCTATTGGTGTTCAGTCAAAGTGGGGCGTCGGCTGCCAGCCCCTGCAGCTTGCGGTACTCACGCAGCACGTTGGGCACGTAGCGCCGGGTCTCGGCGAACGGCGGCACCGCGCCACGGCGCAGCACTGCATCGGGTCCGGCGTTGTAGGCGGCCACGGCCAACGTGATGTCATTGTCGAACAACTTCAGCATGCGCTTGAGGTAGCGGGCGCCGCCCTGCACGTTGTCCTCGGGGTCGAGCGCGTTTTCCACCCCCATTTCCCGCGCGGTATCCGGCATCAGTTGCATCAAGCCGACCGCTCCAGCCGCCGATCGGGCCTTGGGGTTGTAGCCGGACTCCGCCTTGATCAACGCATGCAGCAAGGCCTGCGGTACGTTGTGCGCCTGTGCGGCGGCCGCCACCAGTTCGGCATAGGGCCGCCCAGTGATCAACTGGGCATTGGCCGGGCCGGCCTGGGCGATCGGTTCGCTGATCACCCGGTCATAGTGGCGCCCGGGTCGATGGACGTTACTCAGCACATAGCCGCCCTTGGCATCGATGGAGATGTACACATCGGCCTGGGCGGCACCTGCCGCCAGCCATAGCAATCCCAGGATAATTCCACGCATGTCGGTCGCCTCCCCGCCGTGCCCCCGATGTGGGGGAAATGCCCCGGAAAAACCGGGCTTTTCGGTTACGACGCAAGCACTGTGCCGGTTGCCATGGCGCATGGCGCAAGGCCCCGAGGCAGACGTGCACGACAGTTGCATGCGCCAGCAAAACCCTGAAAAAGCATGTCCCCATGCAGGAGGGCTTCACCATGCAGCGCAAACCCAATCGCCAACGTGGCTTCACCCTGCTCGAACTGCTGGTGGTGCTGGTGGTGCTCGGCCTGTTGGCCGGCATCGTCGCGCCCAAGTACTTCAGTCAGCTCGGGCGCTCGGAGGCCAAGGTGGCCCGGGCGCAGATCGAAGGTTTGGGCAAGGCCCTGGACCTGTATCGCCTGGAGGTAGGCCATTACCCCAACAGTGAGCAAGGGCTCCAGGCGCTGACCGCCGCCCCCAGCGGCGAATCGCGCTGGTCGGGCCCTTACCTGCAGAAAGCCGTGCCGCAGGACCCCTGGGGCCGCCCCTACATCTACCGCCAACCCGGTGAGAACGGCGGGGAATACGACCTGCTGTCGATGGGCAAGGATGGCCAGCCGGGCGGGGATGGGGAAAACGCCGAAATCACCAGCTGGCAGTAAGGAGCACGACCATGCGCTACAGCCTCAAGGCCCTGGGCAGACAGGGCGTGGTGCAACTGCAGGTCGACGCCGATGACGCCGACCAGGCCCGCCGCCAGGCCGAAGACCAGGGCCTGCGGGTGGTCAGCGTGCGCGGCCGGGGGAGCGTCATGCCTGGCCTGCCCTGGCGCCGCGAAGCAGCCTTCGACCTGGTGCTGTTCAGCCAGGAGCTGACCACGCTGCTGCACGCCGGCCTGCCCTTGATCGATGCACTGGAGAGCCTGGCCGAAAAAGCCCCGACCGGGGGGGCGCGCAAGGTCCTGGAGGCGTTGGTGCGCCAACTCTACGAGGGGCGTTCGTTGTCCCAGGCGCTGGCCCTGCAACCACGGGTGTTCCCGCCTTTGTACGTGGCCCTGGTGCAATCCAGCGAACGTACCGGCGCCTTGGGCGATGCCCTGCACCGCTACATCGGCTATCGCCAGCGCCTGGACCTGGTTCGGCAAAAGCTGGTGGGCGCCTCGGTCTACCCGCTGTTGCTGCTGTTGGTAGGGGGTGGGGTGGTGCTGTTTCTGCTCGGCTATGTGGTGCCGCGCTTCAGCCTGGTGTTCGAGGGCATGGGCAGCGAGCTGCCCTGGTTGTCGCGGGTGCTGATGCAGATCGGCCTGTTCCTGCACGCCCAGCAGCTGCCCCTGGCGCTGGCTACCGTGGCCGTGATCGGCACGCTGGTGGCGCTGCGGCGCAACCCGCTGGTGCGGCGCTGGGGTTCACGCCAGTTGCGGCGCCTGCCGGCCTTGCATTCGCGGCTGCTGATGTACGAGCTGGCGCGCTTCTATCGATCCCTGGGCATTCTGCTGCAAGGTGGCATCCCCATCCTGACGGCCATGGCCATGGCCCGCGGGCTGCTGGGCAGTGCCGCAGCGCAGGGCCTGGAACAGGCCACCGGGCGAGTGGGCGAAGGCCTGCCGTTGTCCGATGCGCTGGAAGTCGGGCAGCTGGTAACGCCTGTGTCGCTGCGCTTGCTGCGGGCTGGGGAGCAATCGGGCAACCTCGGGGAGATGCTCGAACGCTGCGCGGATTTTCATGACCAGGAGATCGGCCGCTGGGTCGAATGGTTCGTGAAGCTGTTCGAGCCATTGCTGATGACCTTCATCGGCCTGCTGATCGGCCTGATCGTGATCTTGATGTACATGCCGATCTTCGAACTGGCCTCAAGTATCCACTAGCCCGTCCCGTTCGCTTCAATAATCGAACCGGTCCACCGCCCGGCGCCGTTCGTTGTCGTCGCGCCGGTCATAACTGGCGGTGGTCTGGATATTGGCGTGATGGGCAAGCTTCTGGGCAATCGACAAGTCGTGCTCTTCGATCACCCGGGTAATGAACGCCCGGCGAAAATCATGGGGCATGATCTTCACCCCCACCTGCGCGCCGCGCTGGCGGGCAATGTAGTAGATGGCATGCTTGGTGATGCGCGCCCGGGTAATGTGGTTGCCACGGCGGATACGGTTGAACAGGAACGGGTCGTCTGCCGCGCCTTCGGGCAACGCCTGACGTCGCAGGTCGAGCCACGCCTGCAGCTTTTCGAATGCCCAGGCCGGCGCGTACTTGATCAGCTGCCGATTGCCCTTGCCCAGCACCTGCAGGCTGCGCGCCTCGAAATCGACCTGGTCGAGGTCGATGTCCACCGACTCCGACTTGCGCATGCCGGTGCCGTACAGCAGCGCAATGATGGCGGCATCGCGCACGCCCTGGGGGCGTGGGTCGGCAGCGCACAGTTCCATCAACTCGCGAATCAGGCTACGCCGCAGGTTGCGCCCAGGTGGCAGGCGGCTGCCGGTAGCCGGCTTCACCTCGCGAATGCGCAGCAGCTGCTCATGGTCGATCAGGCCCTGGCGCCAGGCTTCATTCATGACCCCGCGCACGGCGTTGACGTACAGCGACGAGCTGTTGGGCGCATAGCCATCGGCACGCAGCGCCGCCACCAGGCCGATCACATGGCCAGGCTCGAGCCGGTGCCACGGCACCTCGGCCAGGTTGCAATCGACGAAGCCAAGGCGGTCTGCAGCGTCCTGCAGGATGTAGCGCATCGTCTGCTGGCTGGACGGGGCAAGCCGGGCCAGGTACTGCAGCAGGGGATTTTGCGAAAGGTCGGACAAAACGTGAATCCTGTAGCGATGCCTGGCGCGAAGTCACCGGCGCCAGGCGTGAAGCGGCCATGCCATTCCCTTGAATATCAGGGGCTTCGGCATGGACATGAGCGGAAATGTTATCCCATAGGCTATCGTGGTAGCCATGACTCCCTGTCGCCGAGGCTCCATGGCACTGCACCGCCTGACCCGCACCCACCCCCGCCTGAGCCTCGCGGCACTGGTCGGTATCATCAGCGCCTGGCTCATCCCTGCCGACGACTTCGTGCAGCGCATCCTTGCCGGCTGGAACCTCGGTGTCTGGCTCTACCTGCTGCTGGTGCTGTGGCTGACCTGGCGGGCCAGCCCGGAAAAAGTCCGCAACGTCGCCCGCGTGGAGGACGAAAACGCCGGCCTGGTGCTGTTCACCGTCTGTATCGCCGCGATTGCCAGCCTCGCCGCCGTGACCCTGCAACTGGTGTCCAGCCGTGGCCTGCAGGGTGGCGACCTGGCCATGCACTACCTGTACACCGGCTTGACCGTAGCGGGATCGTGGCTGTTGATCGGTTGTATTTTCAGCCTGCACTATGCCCGGCTGTTCTACACCGGTGACCGCCACGAACCCCTACTGCGCTTCGCCGATGGCGAACGCAACCCGGATTACTGGGACTTCCACTACTTCTCTTTCACCCTCAATGTCGCCGTGCAAACCTCGGACGTCGGTGTGGGCGATCGCGGCATGCGCCGGGTGGTGCTGGCCCATTCACTGGTAGGTTTCGTGTTCAACACGGCGATTCTGGGTTTCACCATCAATATCGCCGCCGGCCTGCTCGGCAAGTAGGCGCAGGGCACAGGCGCGGATGCGCCGGCAAACCACCTGCAATTGCTCGGCATCGAGCACCAACCCCATACGCACATGGCCGGCCGCGCTGGGCCCGAAGGCGTCCCCGGGCAACAGTGAAACCCCCTCCTCCATCAGCAGCCGCTGGGCGAATGCCTGAGCGCTGAGCCCGGTGGCTCGGATGTCGAGCATCACGAACATTCCGCCCGCCGGCCGATGGGCACGCACACCAGGGCAGTCGGCAAGGGCCGCACAAACCCGGTCGCGCCGCTGCCGATAGGCCTCGCGCATGCCGCGCACCGCCGGCAGATCCTGCTCCAGGGCGACACAAGTCGCCTGCATGACGAACTCTGGCAAGCCGAACAGCATGGCCATGGCCAGATTGGCCAGGTGCGCGACCAGCGCCTCAGGTGCGACCACCCAGCCGACCCGCCAGCCGCTCATGGCATGGGATTTGGACACGCTGTCGATGATCACGCAGCGCTCGGCCATGCCCGGCAGGCTGCCCGGGTCAACCGCTGCGCCCTCGTAGAGCAGGCCGCTGTAGACCTGGTCGCACACCAGCCACAGGTCATGCTCACGGCACAGGTGCGCCAGCTGCGCCATGTCCTGCGGCGAAATCGCGGCGCCGGTGGGGTTATGCGGGGTGTTGAGCAGCAGGCCGCGGGTGCGTGGGGTGATGGCCCGCGCCACCGCCAGCGGGTCAAGGCGAAACCCGTGCTCCGGGCTGACCGCTACCGGCACCGGCCGAGCGGCGCAGGCACCGAGCACGCCGTGGTAGGTGACATACATGGGCTCCGCGACGATCACTTCGTCGCCCGCTTCGAACAGGCATTGGCAAACGGCATACAGCGCACATTGCGCGCCAGCCAGCACCATGACCTGATCAGGGCTGACCTGCGGGCCGCTACGCCGTGCGATGGCCTGGCGCAGCGCCAGGCTGCCGCGCACATCGCTGTAATGGGTTTCGCCCCGGCGCAAGCTGTTGACTGCGGCGTCGACGATGGCCGCCGGTGTGTCGAAATCGGGGTCGCCCACCGACAGCAGAAAAATCTCCCGCCCCTCACGGCGCAAGGCCTGGGCTTGATAATGGATATCCCACGCCGCGGCGGCGTCGCCGGCGATGCGTTGGGTGAGCGTGGAAAAGCGCATGACTGTCTCCCTGTCTGCCCAGCTCGCACCGCTTGTCCGAAAACGCTGTGCGCCGAATCTCGATAAAAATAGCAGAACTGGCCTGTAGTTCTTGCGCCTCGGCACGCGCAAAACGTTTGCCTGGCCATTTGCCGCCAAACGGCAAACATGAACCCTGTGTGACAGGGATCATGCAATGACAATTTCGTCATGTTTTCTCAGGAGTATCCGGCGTACCAGGTGCTATGGTTAGGTTCCCGGCGGCCACGGGCGTGGCCAACTGCTCACCGCTTCCAGGTACGGACAAGGAGGCTGGCATGAACAAGATGACGTTCCCCAACGCCTGCCAGGTGATGCGCTGGCATTTCCACCCGCTGGGTTTCGAAGCCAGCATGGATGCGCCCCGCAGCATGATCGCCCGCCTGTTCGACAGGGCCACGGGTGAAACCTTGCTGGCCATCGCCGGTATCCCGTGCAGCGCGATCATGGCGGCTGCGGATGTCGAACGTATCATCGAGGCCGTGGAAGCCGAGATGGAGGCGTTCGTACCAGCGCAGGTACTGCGCGACGCCGGCTAGCACAGCGCCGGGCTGCTCTCGCGCAACACCTGCAAGTTATTCATGAACTGCTCGGCCGGCACCGGCTGCCCGAGCAGATAGCCTTGCAGCGAATCGCAGCCCAAGCGGGTCAGGAAATCCTGTTGCCCGTCGGTCTCCACACCCTCTGCGACGATCCGCAGCCCCAACGCCTGCCCCAGTGCGACGATCGCCGAAACAATCGCAGCATCGTCGCTGTCCTGTTCCAGGTCGCGGACGAATCCGCGGTCGATCTTCAGCTCGTTGGCCGGTAGCCGCTTCAGGTACATCAGGCTCGAATAACCCGTGCCAAAGTCATCGATCGACAGATCCACGCCCATGTCGGACAAGCGCTGCAGCACGGTCAGGCTGGCATCGGCATCGTGCATGGCCGTGGTTTCGGTGATTTCCAGGGTCAGGTGGTTGGCCGGCAGGCCGTTTTCGCGCAGGGCACGGGCGACGCTGTCGACCAGGCCGGCATGGCAGAACTGCAGGGCCGACAGGTTGACCGCCATACGCCAGTCGCCATGGCCTTGCTCCAGCCATTGGCGCATCTGCCGGCAGGCTTCATCGAGCACCCACTCGCCGATGGGGATGATCAGCCCGGTCTTTTCCGCCAGGCCAATGAAACGGTCCGGCAGCAGCAGGCCGTGCTGCGGATGCTCCCAGCGCAGCAAGGCTTCGGCGCCGATGGGCTGGCAGGCCTGGGCGTCGAACTTTGGCTGGTAATGCAGGCGGAACTGACGCTGCTCCAGGGCCATGCGCAAGTCCTGCAGCAGCTGCAACTGCTGACGTGCGTTGCTGTTCATCGACACATCGAAGAAGCTGTAGCCATTCTTGCCGGCGCTCTTGGCGTGGTACATGGCGGCGTCGGCGTTGCGCAGCAGTTCGAGCTGGTCCTCGCCGTTGCCGGGGTACAGCACGATACCCAGGCTGGCCGTGAGCTGCAGGTCATGTTCGGCCACCCGGTACGGCCGCGAGACCAGATTGACCTGCTTGACCGCCACGTCCATGGCGTCATCCGGTTCCTGCAGTTCCACCAGCAGCACGAATTCGTCGCCGCCAATGCGCGCCAGGGTGTCCTGGCTGTGCAGGTGCCCGCGCAAGCGTGCGGCGACGGCCTTGAGCAACAGGTCGCCGACATGGTGGCCGAAGGCATCGTTGACCGGCTTGAACCCATCCAGGTCGATGAACATCAGGGCAAAACAGCCCCCCTGCTCCGCGACCTTGCCGATGGCCTGTTCGATTCGGTCCGACAGCAGCGTGCGGTTGGGCAGGCCGGTCAGGGTGTCGTGCAGGGCCAGTTGGGTCAGTTCCTGGTTGGCCAGTGTCAACGACCGGGCCAGCTCAGCGGTGCGGGCCTCCAGCCGGGCGTCCAGCACCGAGGTGAGCAAGGCCACCGCGAGCACCGCCAGGGTGGTGATCAGCACCAGATAGACCAGGCCATCACCCTGCAAGCCACCGCCCAGGGCGCCGCAGAAACTGCCTGCCGGGAAGTTCGCCGCAGCCATGCCCGTGTAGTGCATGCCGACAATGGCAAGGCCCATCAGCATGGCCGCCAGGCCTCGGATCTGGCGCACGTAAGGGGTGTGCTGGCGCAGGCGGAAGGCGATCCACAAGGCCGCTGCCGAGGCGCCCACGGCGATGGCCAGCGAGGCACCGAACAGCGTCGGGTCGTAGTCGATGCCCGGCAGCATGCGCATTGCCGCCATGCCGGTGTAATGCATGCAGCTGATGCCCGCGCCCATGAACAACGCGCCAAAGCCCAGTTGCAGGAACGGCAGGCTCGGTTGGCTCACCAGCCACAAGGCAAAGCCCGACGACAACACCGCGATCAACAGCGACAGCGCGGTCAGGCCAATGTCATACCCCAGGTCGATGGGCAGGCTGAAGGCGAGCATGCCGATGAAGTGCATCGACCAGACGCCGATGCCCATGGCCAAGGCGCCACCTCCCATCCATAGATAGACCGCCCTTCCCTTGGCGGTGGCGATGCGACCGGTCAGGTCCAGGGCGGTATAGGACGCCAGGATGGCCACGCACAGCGAGATCAACACCAGCGAAAAGGAGTAGCTACCGGTAAGCATTGGGAGTTCCAGCGGAGGGACAGGGGGGCCCAGAAAAGCTGACGATTGTACTCAAGCTTTGGCGAAACGCACGGGGTTTTTGCGAATGGGAATGGGTCTGATAGACCGATGGAATGCTGTGTCAGTACCGGCCCATTCGCGGGACAAGCCCGCTCCCACAGAGTCCCGCCATCACCTGATGAATGGGTAGCCTGTGGGAGCGGGCTTGTCCCGCGAATAGCCGTTGAAGCCACTCACTCCTGTTCGGCGTACGCCTGCTCGGTATCCCAGCCGCCGCCCAGCGCGGCGATCAACTGCACGCTGGCCACCAGCCGCCCCTGGAGCAAATCCAGCACGCTACGCTCGTTGCTCAATGCCGTGGTCTGCACGTTCACTACATCCAGATAACCGATCAACCCGGCGCGGTACTGGTTCTCGGTCAGGCGCAACGACTCGCGCGCAGCATCCAGCGCTTCCTGGCGCACCACGGCTTCGTCGGCATACACCTTCAGCTGCACCAGGAAGTTCTCCACCTCCTTGAAGCCATCGAGCACGGTCTGCCGGTACTGCGCCACGGTCTGGTCATACACCGCGACGGTACGGTCCACCTCGGCGCTGCGCTTGCCGGCATCGAACAGGGTCAAGGCCAGTTGCGGCCCCACCGACCAGTAACGGTTGGGCAGCTCGATCCAGTTGCTGAAGCTGCTGCTGGAGTAACCGCCGCTCATGCTCAGGCTCAAGTCCGGGAAATAGGCGGCACGGGCCACGCCGATGTTGGCGTTGGCCGCCATGACATTGCGCTCGGCCGAAGCAATGTCTGGCCGGCGTTCAAGCAGCTGCGACGGCAGGCTGACCGGAATCTGCGGCAATGCCGGGATGTCCTTGCTGTCGGCCAGGGCGAAATTCGCCGGCGCCCGGCCCAGCAACACGGCGATGGCGTTCTCGAACTGGGCGCGCTGCCAGATCAGGTCGATCAGGTCGGCCTGGGTGCTCTTGAGCTGGGTGCGCGCCTGCGCCACTGCATCCGGGCCGGCTACACCGGCGCGGTACTGGTTTTCGTTCATGCGCAGCGAGCGTTCGTAAGCCGCCACGGTGGCTTCCAGCAGGCGCTTCTGCTCATCGATCACACGCAGCTGCAGGTAGTTCTGCACCAGCTCCGACTGCTGGCTGAGGCGGATCGCCGCGAGGTCGGCGAAGCTGGCTTCGGCGCTGGCCTCGTCGGCGTTCAGGGTCTCGCGCAGCTTGCCCCACAGGTCGATCTCCCAGCTCACGCCGAGTTGCGCATTGTAGGTATTTCGAATGCCGCTGCTGTTGTTCGACAGGCTCGAACTGGAGCTGCCGGTGCCTTGCGCCGAACGGGTCTTGCCGGCGCTCAGGTCGAGGCTGGGGAACAGCGAGGCACGGCTGCTGCGCACCAAGGCCTGGGCCTGACGGTACTGGGCTTCGGACTGGGCGACGGTCTGGTTGCTGCGGTTGAGCTCCTCGACCAGCGCATTGAGCCTGGCATCACCGTAAAGCTCCCACCAGGCGCCACGGGCGATGGCATCGGCCGGGCTGGCCTGGGTCCAGCCTTCGGCCTGCTTGAACTGCGCGGGCGTGCTCAGCTCGGGGCGATGATAGTCCGGGCTCAAGGTACAGGCGCTGAGCAACGCCACGCACAGGCCGGCGCCGACCAGGCGCGAACCTCGCCCCCGGGTCAGCAGCTGCAAGGCACGGTGGAGTGGAGTCTGGGCAAAAGTCATAGCGGAGTTTCCAGGGCGGCGTCGGTGCGCACGCCGCGCCAACGGTTGAATCGATGGCGCAGGCGGTCGAGGTACAGGTACACCACCGGCGTCGTATAAAGGGTCAGGACCTGGCTGAAGACCAGCCCGCCAATGATCGTCAGGCCCAGCGGCTGGCGCATCTCCGCGCCCTCGGCGCGACTCAGAAGCAGTGGCAAGGCGCCGAGGATCGCCGCCAGGGTGGTCATCAGGATCGGCCGCAGGCGCAACAGGCAGGCCCGGCGGATCGACTCCTCCGGTGTCATGCCCTGGTTGCGCTCGAACTGCAGCGCCAGGTCGATCATCAGGATGGCGTTCTTCTTCACCACGCCGATCAGCAGGAACAGGCCCAGCAACGAGATCAGGCTGAATTCGCCGCCGGTGACGTAAAGCGCCAGCAAGGCGCCAACGCCGGCCGAGGGCAAGGTCGAGAGAATGGTCAGCGGGTGAATGTAGCTTTCGTAGAGAATACCCAGCACCAGATACACCAGCACCAGCGCGCCGAGGATCATCAACGGCTGCCCTTCCTGGGTCTTGGCGAAGGCATTGGCGGTCCCCCCAAGCTTGGCGATCACTTCCTCGGGCAGGCCCACCTTGGCCACCGCCCGCTCCACTGCAGCCATGGCCTGGTCGGTGCTGTAGCCCTCGGCAACGTCGAAGGCGATGTCTTCCGAGGCGAACTGGCCCTCGTGGCTGACCCGGTCGTTGGCCAGGCTGTTCTCGTAGTGGGCGATGGTCGACAGCGGCACCCGTACGCCGTCGCTGGTAATGACCTGCACTTGCTCCAGGGTGCTCGGGTCCCAGGCGAACTTGGGGTTGATCTCCAGCACCACCTGGTACTGGTTGAGGCTGTCGTAGATGGTCGAGATCTGCCGCTGGCTGTAAGCGTTGTTCAGTACCGTGGTGACCATCGCCATGTCGATGCCCAGACGCTTGGCCTGATCGCGGTCGACCACCAGCGTCACCTGCTGGGTGCCGGCGCCGTCGTGGGCATCGATGGCGGTCAGCTCAGGCAACGCGCGCATCGCCGCGACCACTTTCGGGAACCACTCGCGCAGCGCCGCCAGGTCACCGCTCTGCAGGGTATAGAGGTACTGCGAAGAGGTCTGGTCGCGACCACCGCCACCGAGCTGCAGGTCCTGGTCGGCCATCAGGAACAGCCGCCCACCCGGCACCTTGGGCAGTTCCTTGCGCAACCGTTCGATGACCTTCTGCGCGTTGAGCTTGCGCTCGCTGATCGGCTTCAGGCGCACCAGGACAAAGGCATTGTTGGTCCCGCTGTTGCCGCCGATGAATCCGGCCACGCTCTGCACCGCAGGGTCGGCGAGCAAGGCGCGACGGTAGATCTCCATCTTCGGCTGCATCACGCTGAACGACAGGCCGTCGTCGCCGCGGATGAAGCCTATCAACTGGCCGGTGTCCTGTTGCGGCATGAGGGTTTTCGGCACCACCACGTACAAGGCGATGTTCAGGGCGATGGTCGCCAGCAGGCTCACCAGGGTCAGCCGCTTGTGCCGCAAGGCCCAGCCCAGGCTGATGTCGTAGGCGCCGACCATGCGCTGGTGCAGCGCGTCGCTCCAGCGCTGCAAGCGGGTCGGCTCGGCGCGGTGCGGCTTGAGCCAGCGGGCGCAGAGCATGGGTGTGAGGGTCAACGACACGATCAGGGAGACGATGATCGCCGCCGCCAGGGTGATCGAGAACTCCTGGAACAGGTTGCGCACGATGCCGCCCATGAACAGGATCGAGACGAACACCGCCACCAGCGAGACGTTCATCGACAGCAAGGTGAAGCCCACTTCCTTGGCGCCGAGAAACGCCGCGCGCATGGGCGGCTCGCCGTCCTCGATATGCCGGGAGATGTTCTCCAGCACCACGATGGCGTCGTCCACCACCAGGCCAGTGGCGAGGATCAGCGCCATCAGCGACAGGTTGTTGAGCGAGAAGCCGCACAGGTACATCACCGCGAACGTACCCACCAGCGATACCGGCACCGCGAGGCTTGGGATCAACGAGGCGCGCAGGCTGCCCAGGAACAGGTAGACCACCAGGATCACCAGCACCACCGCGATCAGCAAGGTGTGCTCGGCCTCCGCGAGGGTGGCCTTGATCACCGGCGAGCGGTCCATGGCCACGTTCAGCTGGACATTGGCCGGCAGCAGCGACTGCAGGGCCGGCAACTGGGCCTTGATCTGCTCGACCGTCTCGATGATGTTGGCGCCGTTCTGGCGGTTGACCACCAGCAATACCGCGCTCTGGTCGTTGAAAAAGCCGCTGTTGTAGCGGTTCTCGACGCTGTCGGTGATGGTCGCCACGTCGGACAGGCGCAGGATTGCGCCATTCTGCTGGCGAATCACGATCGGCTCGTAGTCCTTGGCGGTTTCCAGCTGGTCGTTGGCACGCACCTGCCAGTTGCGCTCGGCGTCCTCGACGAAGCCCATGGGCCTACGCTGGTTGGCGTTGGCCACGGCCGTGCGCACTTCGTCCAGCGACAGGCTGTACTGGTTGAGCAGCTGCGGCTCCACCGCGATACGCACCGCCGGCAACGAACTGCCACCGATCTGCACCTCCCCTACCCCGATGACCTGGGCCAGGCTTTGCGCCAGGATGGTATCGGCCAGGTCGTACAGCTGGCCCTTCTGCAGCACGTCCGAGGTCAGCGACAACACCATGATCGGCGCCTGGGACGGGTTGTACTTCTTGTAGGT
>Ga0247821_10000194_pt1 | contig 35769 bp, 29 predicted proteins | sample 13C_Glycerol_Day_FD_192481 | JGI IMG/M metagenome (GOLD analysis project Ga0247821, IMG submission 192481) | Soil microbial communities from agricultural site in Penn Yan, New York, United States - 13C_Glycerol_Day14 | ecosystem: Environmental > Terrestrial > Soil > Agricultural land | place... | reverse complement strand
TCTCGCGCTGGATCGACGGCGTGCTGGAGAAGAACGAGGTCATCGACCAGGACCCGAACCTGCGGGCCGTCGTCTACTGGGGCCACGCGCCGAACTCGCAGACGCGCGGCGCCGAGATGAAGAAGGCCATGGACAAGCTGGACCTGCTGGTCGTGGTCGACCCGTATCCGTCCGCCACGGCCGCCATGGCCGCCATGCCCGGTGATCCCAAGGACCTGAACCCGAACCGCGCGGTGTACCTGCTGCCGGCCGCCACGCAGTTCGAGACCAGCGGTTCCTGCACGGCTTCCAACCGGTCGCTGCAGTGGCGCGAGAAGGTCATCGATCCGCTGTGGGAGAGCCGCAGCGACCACATGATCATGTACCAGATGGCCGAGAAGTTCGGCTTCGGCAAGGAACTGGTCAAGAACTACAAGATGCAGAAGATCAAGGGCCTGGACGAACCCCTGCCCGAAGACATCCTGCGCGAGATCAACAAGTCCAACTGGACGATCGGCTACACCGGCCAGAGCCCCGAGCGCCTGAAGGCGCACATGAAGCTCATGGGCCACTTCGACGTCAAGACGCTCAAGGCCAAGGGCAGCGTCAAGGACCCGGAGACCGGCTACGACATCCAGGGCGACTACTTCGGCCTGCCGTGGCCCTGCTTCGGCAACCCCGAGCTCAAGCACCCGGGTTCGCCCAACCTGTACGACACCACCAAGCACGTGATGGACGGCGGCGGCAACTTCCGCGCCAACTTCGGCGTGGAGCGCAACGGCACCAACCTGCTGGCCGAGGACGGCTCGCACTCGGTGGGCTGCGAGATCACCACGGGCTATCCGGAGATCGACCACGTCTTCGTCAAGAAGCTGGGCTGGTGGAACGAGCTCACGCCGACCGAGCAGGCCGCGGCCGAAGGCAAGAACTGGAAGACCGACCTTTCGGGCGGCCTGATCCGCGTGGTGATGAAGAACCACGGCGTTCACCCCTTCGGCAACGCCAAGGCGCGCGCGGTGGTCTGGAACTTCCCGGACCCGATCCCGCAGCACCGCGAGCCGATCTACAGCACGCGGCCGGACCTCGTGGCCAAGTACCCGACGCACGACGACAAGAAGGCGTTCTGGCGCCTGCCCACCCTGTACAAGACGCTGCAGGACAAGAACGTGCAGGACAAGGTCGCCGAGAAGTTCCCGCTGATCCTCACCTCCGGCCGCCTGGTCGAGTACGAGGGCGGCGGCGAGGAGACCCGCTCCAACCCCTGGCTGGCCGAACTGCAGCAGGAAGCCTTCGTGGAGATCAACCCGAAGGCCGCCGCCTCGCGCCAGATCCGCAACGGCGATCGCGTCTGGCTGGTCAGCCCCACGGGTGCCCGCCTCAACGTGCAGGCCATGGTGACCGAGCGCGTGGGTCCCGACACGGTGTGGATGCCGTTCCACTTCTCGGGCCGCTGGATGGGCGCCGACATGCTCGCCTACTACCCGAGCGGCGCGGCGCCGGTCGTGCGCGGCGAGGCGGTCAACACCGCCACGACCTACGGCTACGACAGCGTCACCATGATGCAAGAGACCAAGACCACCATCTGCCAGATCGAGCGGGCCTGAGGAGAACACCATGGCAAGAATGAAGTTCATCTGCGACTCGGAGCGTTGCATCGAATGCAACGGCTGCGTGACCGCATGCAAGAACGAGCATGAGGTGCCGTGGGGCGTGAACCGCCGCCGCGTGGTGACCCTCAACGACGGCGTGCCGGGCGAGCGCTCCATCTCGGTGGCGTGCATGCACTGCTCCGACGCGCCCTGCATGGCCGTGTGCCCGGTCAACTGCTTCTACCGCACCGAAGAGGGCGTGGTGCTGCACGACAAGGACACCTGCATCGGCTGCGGCTACTGCAGCTACGCCTGCCCGTTCGGCGCGCCGCAGTTCCCGGCGGCCGGCACGTTCGGCGTGCGCGGCAAGATGGACAAGTGCACGTTCTGCGCCGGCGGTCCGGAAGAACACGGGTCGCAGGCCGAGTTCACCAAGTACGGCCGCAACCGCCTGGCCGAAGGCAAGCTGCCGGCCTGCGCCGAGATGTGCTCGACCAAGGCCCTGCTGGCCGGCGACGGCGACGTGGTCGCCGACATCCTGCGCAACCGCGTGCTCAAGCGCGGCAAGGGCGCCGAAGTGTGGGGCTGGGGCACCGCCTACGGCTCGCGCCAGGGCGGCCAACCGCAGGGGCAGAAGTCGTGATGCGCGCCACCCTCGTCATCACCGCCGCCCTGTTCGGACTCGCCGCCTGCGGCGAGTCCCCGCAGACCGCCAACCGCGTCAAGCAGGACGCCGCGCTCTTCCAGGGCACCGGCAAGGCCGCGCCCTTCCAGGCCGGCGGCTGGAAAGCCGGTGACCGCACCAGCTGGGAGCAGCAGCTCAAGACCCGCGCGCAGCAGGGGCAGAACGACTATGCGAAGGTCAACTGAGCTGCTGGCGGCCGCGCTGATCGCGCTGGCCGCGGTTTCTTCGGCGCAAGCGGCCGCCCCGCAACAACCAGGGCAGGGCGCCTCGACCCAGACAAAGCCCATCGACGACCCGGCCCCCGGCCAGTCGCAGGGCGGCATCCAGGGCCAGAACATCTTCGAGGTCAAGCCGGAGGTGAAGCGGGACGCGTCCAACGACCCGGGCTACATGGAGCAGAACAACGCCCAGCGCAACCGGGTCCAGCCCGGCAACAACTCGCCCATGTGGCGTGACGTGCAGCGCGGCGTCGAGGGCTTCAGCAGCCTGCCCAAGAGCCAGGCGCCGGAAGCCGGCGTGCTGATCCAGGGCCAGGTGCAGTACCCGGGTTCGCGCCTGACCACGGCCGGCGAAGCCTGGCGCCAGGTCCGCAACAACTGGATCATTCCTTACGGTGGCGCGCTGGTCCTGATCAGCATCGTCGCCCTGGCGATCTTCTGGTTCACGCGCGGCACCATCGGCCACAACGAAGCCGTCGGCGGCGGCGGCCGCCGCATCGAGCGCTTCACGCCGTTCGAGCGCGCCGCGCACTGGACCAACGCCATCGCGTTCGTCGTGCTGGGCATCTCGGGCATCGTGATGGCGTTCGGCAAGTTCTTCATGCTGCCCGTCATGGGCGGCACGCTGTTCGGCTACTTCACGTACCTGCTGAAGAACCTGCACAACTTCTTCGGGCCGCTGTTCGCGGTGTCGCTGGTGATCGTGATCATCACGTTCATCAAGGACGAGTTCCCCCGCAAGGGCGACATGGGCTGGCTGGCCAAGGCCGGCGGGGTGTTCAGCAAGTCCGGCGAGGAGCCGCCGACGCATCGCTTCAACGCGGGCGAGAAGGTCGTGTTCTGGATCGGCGTGGTGGTGCTCGGCATCCTCACGGTGGCTTCCGGCCTCGTGCTGGACCACCTGATCCCGTCCATCGCCTACGTGCGCTCCACGATGCAGCAGGCCCACATGATCCACGCCGTCGCGGCGGTGCTCATGATCTGCCTGATCGGGTTCCACATCTATCTCGGCACGGTCGGCGTCCGCGGCGCCTACGCCACGATGCGCCACGGCTACGTGGACGAAGCCTGGGCGCGCGAGCACCACGGCTACTGGCTCGACGACATCCAGGCCGGGAAGATCCCCGCGCAGCGCAGCGGCCACAAGCCCGATGCCGCGCCCGTCCCCGGCGAACCGGTCCGCACCGCCTGAAAGAACGAGAACGACGAACATGAGCATGCGACTCCTCTCCCTTCTCCTTCTCGCCGCCTTCGGCAGCGGCGCCTGGGCCAAGCTGCCGGCGCCCCAGCTGGACGAAGCCGCCAAGGCCAAGGCCGCCGAAACCACGGCCAAGGCCGCGTGGCAGGCCAAGGTCGACGCGTTCCAGCTGTGCAAGTCGCAGGACAAGGTCGCCGCCAGGTTCAAGGGCAGCGGCAACGCCAAGCCAGTGCCGGTTGTAGCCACCCCGGCGTCCGCGCCGGCGGCGGCTGCCTCCGCGCCCACGGCGGCGGCCTCCGCACCGACGGCAGCGGCTTCCGCGGCCACGGCCGGCGCCTCCGCGCCGACCACGCCGGTCGCCGCCAAGCCGCCCACTCCGTGCGCGGACCCGGGCCCGTTCGCCTACAACCCGCCCGAGCAGAAGCCGCTGGAAACCTCCGGCGCGCATTCGCCCACCGGCACGGCAGCCAGCCCGCCGAGCGTGCGCGCGGAATCGGCCCAGATGGCGCCGACCAAGCCGCTGACCGCGCCCTCGGCCGCTCCCGCCGCCTCCGGCGCCAAGTAGTCCTGATCCCGACCGGGGCGTGTCCCCGTCATACACTGCCGCGATGCTTCCGCGGTTGACCCAGGCGCGCGCGCCGCTCACGCGCGAAGTGGACGTGCTCGACGAGCACGGCCACGCCCAGCGCATCGCCATCCCGGCCGAGCGCGACCTCACCGTGTACGTCGACAGGCGCGAACTGGTCACGCTGATGACCCTGGGCGCGCATCCCGAATGGCTGGTGCTCGGCTACCTGCGCAACCAGCGCCTGGTGCGATCCATCGAGGAGGTCGAGTCCGTCACCGTCGACTGGGAAGTCTCCAGCGCCGCAGTGAAGACCCGTTCCGGCATCGACCGCATCGAGGAACGCACCGCGCGCCGCGTGGTCACCACCGGCTGCGGCCAGGGCAGCGTGTTCGGCGCGCTGATGGACGACGTGGCCTCGCTGAAGCTGCCGCCCGCGGTGCTCGGCCAGTCCTCCCTCTACGGCATCCTCGAGGCCATCCGCCGCCAGGAGAGCACCTACAAGTCGGCCGGGTCGGTGCACGGCTGCGCGCTGTTCCGCGGCGCCGAGATGCTGCTGTTCGTCGAGGACGTCGGCCGCCACAACGCCATCGACACCATCGCGGGCTGGATGTGGATGCAGGGCGTCTCGGCCGAGCAGGCGCCCGAAGACGAGCCCTACGTGTTCTACACGACGGGCCGCCTGACCAGCGAGATGGTGATCAAGTCGGCGCAGATGGGCGTGTCCATCGTGGTCTCGCGCAGCGGCACCACGCAGATGGGACACCAGATCGCCGAGCAGCTCGGCCTGTGCACGGTGGGCCGCGCGCTCAATCGCCGCTTCATCTGCTACACGGGCGCGCAGCGCCTGCGCTGGCAGCCCGAGCTCGCCGGCTCAGCCGGCTGAAGCGCCCTGCGCCGTCGCGGTCGCGGGGTGCAGCGCGTAGTAGCCGCGCGAAGTCGGCATCGTGTTCCACTGCCTCATCCGCCAGTCCTCGTAGTCGGTCGTGACGCGTGCCACGAAGGCGGGCAGGCGGTCGTGCAGGTGGACCGAGATGCGCGGCAGCCGCATCAGGTCGTCGCCGGGCCGGGCGCGTGAGCTCACGATGGAGCTCGCCGTGGCGAAGCCCGCCTGCCGCGCCATCGCGGCGTGGTCGGCGCGATGCTCGCCGTAGGGATAGCAGAAGTTGCGGATCTCGGTCTGCAGCAGCGACTCCAGGTCGTGCTTGCTGCCGAAGATCTCCTCGCGCGCGGCCGCGTCGTCGCACTTGCACAGGTTGACGTGCGTACGCGTGTGCGCGCCGATCTCCATGCCCGCGTGCATCCAGTCGCGCAGGTGATCGGCCTCCATCAGCGGGACTGAAGGCGCCCCCTGGCCGAGGTCCCACGCGTTGGTGCCGCCGATGTGCGAGGTCACGATGAACGCCGTCGCCGTGAACCCGAGATCGCGCAGGATGGGCAGCGCGTGCCGGTGGTTGTTCAGGTAGCCGTCGTCCAGCGTGATGCCGAACACCTTGCCCGTCGCTTCGCCATTCAGGTAAGGCTCCAGGTCGCGCATGGAGAGGCCGCGCCAGCCGAGCGCGCGCATCGTGCGCAGCTGCAGCGCGAACCGCCAGGGCGGCAGCACGAGCGAACGCACCGGCGTGCCGCGCGGCGGCACTCGGCCGGTCTGGTGATAGGACAGGACGGCGATCGGTCGTTCCGGCCGAGCCGTCGTTCCACGGGTATGTCTCTCTTCCTTCTGCATGGGCCGAGCATCCCTCTAGCTGTGCCGTCTCCATCTTCCGGCAAAGGTGGACAGACCCTGTAGGAGCGTTTCCCGAGCGGCTGTAGGGCTGGCAACAGGTAGTCCGTCCGGGCCAGTCGCACCACCCCACAAACGAAGGGCCACATGCAAACATCCCTGTGACAGGACGCAACGGGTGCGTCGCAGGAAAGGTGCATGCAGTCAGGTGGCGTGGAAGTTTGGACGGCGCGTCCGCAAGCGCTCGGGAAGGAAGCCTGCGAGAGCCTCGCGGGAGTCCTCGGGCAGGACGAACGCGACCGCGCCGCGCGGTTGCGCTTCGAGGCGGACCGCCATGCGTTCGTGGTGTCGCGGGCGATGCGCCGCGTCGCGATCGGTCTCGCGTTGGGCGCGGATGCGCAGGACCTGCGCTTCGGCACCGGCGCGCAGGGTGAGCCGACGTTGCTGGATCCGCGGGCGGGCTCGCTCTCGTTCAGCCTCTCGCGCACACGCGAGCTGGTCGCGTTCGCGCTGTGCCCGGGAGGCCCGGTGGGCATCGACGTGGAACTCGTTCGGGACGGCGTCGAGGTCGACCTGCTCGAGCCCTACATGGACCTGCCCGAACCGGGCGAGCCGATGGGGCTGGAGGACTTCTACGTGCGCTGGACGGCGCTGGAAGCCTTCTGGAAGGCGCAGGGCCTCGGCCTGTCGCGCACGCATCCGCGCATCGCGCTGCAGGACACCGGCGAAGGCCGGCTCGAGGTGCGCGTGGGCGGGGCCGCCCGGCCTTCGGGCCTGTTCGCGGTCCGGCTGCCGGCGCCGACCACGCACGTGCTGAGCGTCGCGTGCCGGCGCGTGGACAACGTGCGCATCGTCGAACTCGACCGGCTGGCGCCGCCGCCCGCGGAGAGCGCCGGGCAGACGCTTACCAATTGCAAGGAGGGTCACCGCATCGTGGCGGGCGCTCCAGGAATTTTCAGCTCATAACCAACCGTGTAAGAAGGCAGGACCGGGATGTTGAAGACAAACGCGGTGTTCGTGGGAGATGGCAGCCTGTTGGTGCAATGCGCCGACGCGTTCCGCAGGGCAGGGCATGGCATCGTGGCGGTGGTCTCCGCCAGCCAGGCCAACCTGGACTGGGCGGCCGCCGAAGGGATTCCCGCGATCCGCATGGAAGGCGAGTGGGCCGGCGGCCTGGACGGCCTGCGGTTCGATTACCTGTTCAGCGTGGCCAACCTGCGCATGCTGCCGCAGGCGGTGCTCGATCGCGCCGGCCGCATGGCGGTCAACTTCCACGACGCGCTGCTGCCCCGCTACGCGGGCCTGAACGCGACCTGCTGGGCGTTGATGGCGCAGGAGCCGGTGCACGGCATCACGTGGCACGAGATGACGGCGCGCGCCGACGCCGGCCGAATCGTGCGCCAGGCGTCGTTCGAGGTCTCGCCGCAGGAAACGGCCCTGAGCCTCAACGCCAAGTGCTACGAGGCGGGCCTGTCCACCTTCACTCAGATCGCGCAGGACCTCGCGCAGGGCGATCTCGCGCTGCAGCCCCAGTCCGGCGAGCGCCAGTACTTCGGCCGGCACAAGCGTCCCCCGGCGCTGGCCACGCTCGACTTCCACCGGCCCGCGCGCGAGCTCGTCGCGCTGGTGCGCGCGCTGGACTTCGGCAGCTACGCCAATCCGCTCGGCCGCGCCAAGGTGTTCGACGGCCGCCGGCTGCTGCTGGTGCGCGGCGCGTCGGCCGGCGACAGCACGGGCGGCGCCGCGCCGGGCACGGTGCTCGCGGTCGAAGGCGACACGCTGCGCGTGGCCACGGTCGACGGCGAGCTCACGCTGACCGGCTGCACCGACCTCGAAGGCCGGCCCGGCGCTCACGGCATCGCCGCCGGCACCGTGCTGCAGGCGCCCGCCGCCGACGCCATGGCCAGGCTCACGCAGCGCGCCGAGCCCATCGCCAAGGGCGAACAGCACTGGACCGACGCGCTGCACACGGCCGCACCGGTCGAATTGCCCTACCCGCGCCGCAACGCCGCCGAAAGCGGCGAAGCCGCGGCGCCGCTGCGTTTCGCGCTCGACAGCGCACCGCACGGCGCGACCACCGTGGCCGCTTTCCAGGCCTGGCTGTCCGCGTTGACCGGGCACGAGCGCGTCTCGGTGCTCTACACCGATGCCACCCTGGCCGATGGCTGCGCGGGCCTGCAGCCCTGGCTCACGGCCTGGGTGCCGCTCACTTCGGAGAACCACGCGCAGCTCACCACGCTCGAAGCCGCGAGCCGCGCCGAGGCGCTGGTCGCGCGCACGCGTGCCGCGGGCCCGATGACGCGGGACCTGCCGCTGCGCATGGGCGATCGCCATTCGCCGCTGCCGGCCGTCTCGCGCATCGCGCTCGCGCTGTCGCCCGTCGAGGCGCCGGCCGGTTGCGAGCTGCTGCTGGCGCCGGATGCGAGCGGCCAGAAGCTCGAGCTCGTGATCGATGGCACCGTGTTCAGCCCCGAGACGGGCATCGCCATCGCGGCTCACCTGTCGACCTGGCTCAAGGGTTTCGCGCAGTCCGGCGAATCGCTGGCCCGCGTGCCGCTGCTCCCCACCGTGGAGCAGCAGGCGCTCGAACGGCTGAACGCCACGCAGGTCGCGTTCGAGGACACCCGCTCGGTCGACCAGGCCATCGTGGCGCAGCTGCGCCGCACGCCCGGCCAGCTGGCCGTCACCACCGGCCCCGAGAGCCTGAGCTGCACCGAGCTCGACGAGCAATCGACCGCGCTCGCGCACCGCCTGGTCGCGCGCGGGGTCAAGGCCGGCGACATCGTCGGCCTGTGCCTGCCGCGCACGCCGCAGCTGCTGGTGGCCGTGCTCGGCGTGATGAAGGCCGGCGCCGCCTACCTGCCGCTCGATCCCGAGTACCCGCGCGACCGCCTGCAGTTCATGGTCGAGGATTCGAAGGCGCCGGTGGTTCTCGTGAGCGAGGCGACAGCCAACGTGCTGGAGCTGAACGCAGAGAGGCAGATGCGCATCGACGACGGCGGCGGCGCCACCGCCACCGGCGAGCTGCCCGCGCCCGACGCGCGCCGTCCCGCCTACGTCATCTACACCTCGGGCTCCACCGGCAAGCCCAAGGGCGTGGTGGTCACGCACCGCAACGTGATGAACTTCTTCGCGGGCATGGACGAGCGCGTGCCGCACGAGGCCGGCGCGCGCTGGCTGGCCGTCACCAGCCTGTCGTTCGACATCTCGGTGCTGGAGCTGTACTGGACGCTGGCGCGCGGCGTCACCGTGGTGCTGCATTCGGACGCGGCCGCCGCGCCGGTGAAGGCGCCGGAGTTCAGCCTGTTCTATTTCGCCAGCGACGACTCGCGCGATCCGCGCCGCCACTACGAGCTTCTGATCGAAGGCGCCAAGTTCGCCGATCGTGAAGGCTTCGTGGCGGTCTGGACGCCGGAGCGCCACTTCCACGCCTTCGGCGGCCTGTACCCGAACCCGGTGGTGACCAGCGCCGCGATCGCCGGCATCACCAGCCGCGTGCAGATCCGCGCCGGCAGCTGCGTGCTGCCGCTGCACCATCCGGTGCGCGTGGCCGAGGACTGGGCCTTCGTCGACAACATCTCCAACGGCCGCGTAGGCATCTCGTTCGCTTCGGGCTGGCAGCCCAACGACTTCATCCTCATGCCCGACGCTTTCGCCAAGCGCCAGGACGAAATGATCGAGCGCATGGACGTCGTGCGCCGGCTGTGGCGCGGTGAAGCGGTCGCCTTCCCCGGCCCCAACGGCAACCTGGTCGAGACGCGCACGCTGCCGCGTCCGGTGCAGAAGGACATCCCGGTGTGGATCACCGCGGCGGGCAACCCCAAGACCTTCGAGCAGGCCGGCCGCATGGGCTGCCGCCTGCTGACCCACCTGCTGGGCCAGAAGGTCGAGGACGTCGCCGAGAAGATCGCCATCTACCGCGCCGCCTGGCGCGAAGCCGGCCACGCGGGCGAGGGCCACGTCACGCTGATGCTGCACACCTTCATCGGTGCGGAAGAAGAGGCCACGCGCGAGACCGCGCGCGAGCCGATGAAGAAGTACCTGCGCAGCTCGGTCGACCTGATCAAGAAGGCCGCCTGGTCCTTCCCGACCTTCGTCGAGCGCGGCGCCGCCAGCGGCAAGACGCCGCAGGAAGTGATGGAGGCCGCGCCGCTGTCCGACGACGAGATGGACGCGCTGCTGGACCACGCGTTCAACCGCTACTACGGCACCAGCGCGCTGATCGGCACGCCCGAGCGCTGCCTGGAGCTGGTGGACAAGGTGCAGGGCGCGGGCGTCGACGAGATCGCGTGCCTGATCGACTTCGGCATCGCGCCCGACACGGTGATCGAGCACCTGAACGACCTGAAGGGCCTGATGGAAGCGACCCGCGCGCCGCGTGCCACGGGCCGCCGCGTCTCGGTCGCGGAGCAGGTGCTGCAGCACGGCGTCACGCACCTGCAGTGCACGCCGTCGATGGCCGCGATGCTGCTGGCCGACGGTCCCGGCCGCGCCGCCCTGCAGAAGCTGCAGGCGATGATGGTCGGCGGCGAGGCGCTGCCGCTGGAGATGGCGACGCAGCTGCGCTCGCTGGTGCCCGGCGCGCTGCTCAACATGTACGGCCCGACCGAGACCACGGTCTGGTCCACCGTCTGCAACCTGCAGCGCATCGAGGGCTACGTGCCGCTGGGCCAGCCGATCGCGAACACGCAGCTGTCGATCCGCACGCCCTGGGGCGCGGAGTGCCCGGCGCTGGTGCCCGGCGAGCTGCTGATCGGCGGCGACGGCGTCACCGACGGCTACCTGCACCGCCCCGAGCTGAACGCCGAGCGCTTCGTCGCGGACGCGGCCGATGCCACGCGGCGCTGGTACCGCACCGGCGACCTGGTGCGGCGCCTGCCCGACGGCGCGATCGAGTTCCTCGGCCGCATGGACCATCAGGTGAAGATCCGCGGCCACCGCATCGAGCTGGGCGAGATCGAGAGCGTGCTGCTGCGCCAGGAAGGCGTGAAGCAGGCCGTGGTGGTGGCGCGCGACGACAGCGCGGGCCAGAAATTCCTGGCCGGCTACGTCACCGCCAAGCCCGGTGCCACGCTGCAGGCCGGCGCGCTGCGCGACGCCGTGGCGCAGGCGCTGCCCGAGATCATGGTGCCGCAGGCGGTGCTGGTGCTCCCCGCGCTGCCGATGACGCCCAACGGCAAGATCGACCGCAAGCTGCTGCCCGACCCGCGCCTGTCGTCCGACACGCGCACCCCGACCGGCGCGCCGCCGCCGGCCGCGGGCGTGCCCGACAACCCGCTGGAAAAGACCATCGCGGGTATCTGGCAGGAAGTGCTGGGCCTCGCATCGGTCGGCACCACCGAGAACTTCTTCGACCTCGGCGGCCACTCGCTGCTGGTGGTGCAGGTGCAGCGGCGGCTGCGCGAAGCCACCGGCCAGGAGGTGGCGATCACCGACATGTTCCGCCTGCCCACCATCCGGGCGCTGGCGGAGCACCTGGGCGGCGGCGGCGCATCGACCGCGGTCGCGCAGGGGCAGAGTCGGGCGCAGGCGCGCCGGATGCTGCGCAACCGTGGGCTGCAATCGCAGCAGACGGCCTGAGGGAGACCCATGAACGACAACAACGAACAAGGCATCGAACCCGGCTGCATCGCCATCGTCGGCATGGCGGGACGCTTCCCGGCCGCGCGCACGCCCGCCGAGCTGTGGAAGCTGCTCGCCGCCGGCCGCGAGGCCACGCAGTGGCTCACCGACGAGGAGCTGCGCGCCGCCGGCGTCAGCGACGCCGAGCTGAACGACCCGAACTACGTGAAGGCCAGCCTGGTGCTGCCCGACATGGAGATGTTCGACGCCGAGTTCTTCGGCTTCTCCAGGCGCGACGCCGCCATCCTCGATCCGCAGCACCGCCACTTCACCGAATGCGCGTGGGAGGCGCTGGAGGACGCGGGCCATCCGCCCGAGAAATTCGAAGGCGCCATCGGCGTGTTCGCCGGCTGCGGCATGCAGGCCTACCTGCCGTACAACCTGCTCACCAACCCCGAGCTGAAGAAATCGGTCGGCCTGTTCCTGCTGCGGCACACCGGCAACGACAAGGACTTCCTCTCCACGCGCGTCTCGTACCTGCTGGACCTCAAGGGCCCGAGCCTGGGCATCCAGACCGCGTGCTCGACCTCGCTGGTCGCGGTGCACGTCGCGGCGCAGAGCCTGCTCGCCGGTGAGTGCGACATGGCGCTGGCCGGCGCGTCCAGCATCGAGCTGCCGCACCGCCACGGCTACCGCTTCGCCGAAGGCGAGATCCTCTCGCCCGACGGCCACTGCCGCGCCTTCGACGAGAACGCCGGCGGCACGCTGTTCGGCAGCGGCGCCGCGGTGGTGGTGTTGCGCCGGCTCGAGGACGCGATCCGCGACCGCGACAACATCTACGCCGTGATCCGCGGCTCGGCCGTCAACAACGACGGCTCGCAGAAGGCCGGCTACCTGGCGCCCAGCGTGGACGGCCAGGCGCGCGCGGCGGTGGAGGCGCTGGCCGTGGCCAACGTCGAGCCCGGCAGCGTGCAGTACATCGAGGCGCACGGCACCGGCACGCCGGTGGGCGACCCGATCGAGATCGCGGCGCTCACGCAAGCCTACGGCGAAGGCGGCAAGGGCTACTGCGGCATCGGCTCGATCAAGACCAACATCGGCCACCTGGACACGGCGGCCGGCGCGGCCTCGCTGATCAAGGTGTCGCTGGCGCTGCGCAATGGGCTGATCCCGCCGACGCTGAACTTCAGCAAGCCGAACAGCCGCTTCGACCTGGACAAGACCCCGTTTCGAGTCATGGACCAGGCCAAGCCGTGGGCGCGCGGCGCGCAGCCGCGCCGGGCGGCGGTCAACTCGCTGGGCGTGGGCGGAACGAACGCGCACGTCATCGTGGAAGAGGCGCCGCGCATCGCGTCGCAGGCGCCGGCCCAGCAACCCTGGCAGGTGCTCACGCTGTCGGCGCGCACGCCTTCTTCGCTGGAGCGGCTCAAGGCCAAGTGGAGCGATTTCCTGGCGCAGAAGCCGGCCGACTTCAGCCTGTTCGACGCGGCCTTCACGCTGCAGGAAGGCCGCCGCGGCTTCCAGCATCGCTGCGCCGTGGTGGCGCAGGACGTCGCGGGCCTGGCCGCCGCGCTGGACACGCGCAACCATGCTCGCGTGGCGACCGGCAAGTCGGGCAGCAATGCACCCGGCGTGGTGATGATGTTCCCCGGCGGCGGCGCCAGCTACCCGGGCGCGGGCCGCGAGCTGCTCACGCAGCCGGCCTTCCGCGCGGCGGTGGACGACTGCTTCCGCCGCATGCCCGCCGACGCGCCGGCCGACCTGCGCGCGCTGATGTTCGAACGCGAGCCGGGCGATGCCGAGGCCGCGCGCGTGCTCGAGCAGCCGCGCTACAACATTCCCGCGCTGTTCGTCGTCGAGTACGCGACCGCCAAGCTGTGGGAGAGCTGGGGCGTCAAGCCCGCCGCCGTCATCGGCCACAGCGCCGGCGAGTACGCCGCGGCGGTCATCGCCGGCGTGATGAGCCTGCAGGACGCGCTGTCGGTGGTCGTGCTGCGCGGCCAGCTGTTCGAGCAGGTGCCCGCCGGCGCGATGCTGTCGGTGGACATGAGCGAAGCGGAGCTCAAGCCCCTGATGCAGGGCCTGTCGCTGGACATCGGCGTCATCAACGCGCCCGACCTGTGCATCGCTTCGGGCCCCACCGCCGCCATCGAGGAGCTCGGCAAGCGCCTGGCCGCGCAAGGCCGCGAAGGCCGCCGGCTGCACATCAAGGTGGCCGCGCACTCGCGGCTGCTGGACGGCATCCTCGAGCGCTTCCGCCAGGGTGTCGCGAGCATCAAGCTCTCGGCGCCCGCGATCCCCTTCATCTCCAACCTGAGCGGCGACTGGGCCGATGCCGCGCTGCTGTCCGACCCCGACTACTGGGTGCGCCACCTGCGCCAGCCGGTGCGCTACGCCGATGGCCTGGCCAAGGTGCTGGAGATGGGCGAAGCGGTGCTGCTCGAGGTCGGTCCCGGCCAGGGCATGTGCGCGCTGGCCCGCCAGAACCTGCAGGGCCAGCAGCGCACGGTGCTGCCGTCGACCTGCAAGGCGAACGAGCCGAACGCCGACCTGTCGCTGATGCTCACTTCGCTGGGCGGGCTGTGGACGCGCGGCGTCACGCCCGAGTGGCACACCGTGCGCGGCGGTGGGCGACCGCGCCGCATCTCGCTGCCGACCTACGCCTTCGACCACCAGCGCCACTGGATCGAGCCGGGCAAGGTCGTGGTCGAGGAAACGACGCTGCAGGAAGCGGTGCCGCCGCAATCGGTGCGCCGCCTGCCGCAGATGGACGAATGGTTCGGCGTGCCGCAATGGAGCCCGGCGCCGCTGCCGCACGTGCCGGCCGCGCAGGCCAGCCAGCAATGGCTGGTGTTCGGAGGTTCCGATGCCGCGACCGGCGGCGTGCTGCGCCGCATCGCGGAAGAGGGCGGCAAGGCCACGCTGGTGCGCCACGGTGCCGCGTTCGCGGCGGGCGCGGACGGCAGCTACACGGTCGATGCGCACGACGAGGCGCAGTTCGAACAGCTGTTCAACGCGCTGGAGCAGGCCGGCCGCTCGCCCGAACACATCGTCCACCTCTGGTCGCTGGAAACGGGCGTGCAGGGCCATGGCGAAGGCCTGCTGCTCGGCCAGGCGCTGGTGTTCGACAGCCTGGTGCACATCGCCAAGGTGATGCAGACGCTGGACATGCGGCAGGCCGTGCGGCTCACCGTCGTCACCGCGGGCGGGCAGGCCGTCAATGGATCGAAGGTCGAGCATCCGGTGCGCAGCCTGGCGCTCGGCCCCTGCCGCGTGATCCCGCGCGAAGTGCCGAACGTGAGCACGGTGCTGGTCGATCTTGATCCGGCCGACACGGAGTCGGCGGCGATGTCGCGCGCGATCGTGTGCGAGGCGCTGGCGGGTGCCGGGGCGGACCTGGTCGCCTGGCGCGCGGGTTCGCGCTGGGTGGCGCAGCTGGTGCGTTCGCCCGCCGCGACGCCGTCCAAGCCGCTGGCGCGTGAAAGCGGCGTCTACCTGATCACCGGCGGCCTCGGCGACATCGCGCTCGAGCTCGCCTCGTTCCTCGCCACGCGCTACCAGGCCAAGCTGGCCCTGGTGAGCCGCCGCACGCTGCCCGACCGCGCCGTGTGGCAGCCGCTCGCGAGCAGCCGCGACCAGGGCGAGTCGGCTCGGCTGGTGCGCCGCCTGCTCGAGATCGAGGCGGCCGGCGGCCAGCTGGCCACCTACAGCGCCGACGTGGCCGATGCCGCCGCGATGGCGCGCGTGGTCGAGGACATGCGGCGCCGCTGGGGCGTGATCAACGGCGTGTTCCATGCCGCCGGCACGCTGCAGGACGCGCCCATCGCCGCCAAGACGGCCGAATCGGTGCGCCAGGTGATGGCGCCCAAGGCGGTCGGCGCGCAGGTGCTGCACGAGCTGCTGCCGCCGGGCCAGCTGGACGTGTTCGCCGTGTTCTCCTCGACCAGCGTGTACCTCGGCCCGCCCGGGCAGGTGGACTACGTCGCCGCCAACGCGTTCCTGGACGCGCTGGCCGCCGCGCGGCCCGACGGTCTGGCGATCCACTGGGGCATCTGGGGCGACAAGGGCATGGCCGCGCGCGCCTACGGCCGCGCCTCGGCCGCGCCTTCGCCGCAGGGCAGCCATCCGCTGCTGGGCGTGCGCCGCGACAACGACGACGGCCCGGCCTTCGAGGCGACCTACTCGGCGCAGGACCTGTGGGTGCTGCGCGAGCATGCCGTCGCCGGCCGGCCGGTGCTGCCCGGCACCGCCTACATCGAGATCGCGCGCGCCGCCATGGCGCAGCTGCACCCCGGCGCCGACGTCGAGATCCGCTCGCTGTCGTTCGAGGAGGCGATGGTGTTCGACGCCGGCGGCCGCCGCGACGTGCGCATCGAGATGCATCGCGCCGGCACCGGCTACGAATTCGTCGTGCGCAGCCGCGCCGACGCGAAAGAGCCGTGGCAGGAACACGCGCGCGCCAAGGTGAGCCGCTTCACCGGCGCGCTGCCGCCCGACACGCAGCGCGCGAGCGGAACCTGGCGCGAAGGCGAGCTGCCGCAGGACGGCGTCGCGTTCGGGCCGCGCTGGCACAACATCGAGCGCATGCAGCTGGACGGCCGCCGCGGCGTCGCCGAGATGGCGCTGCCCGAGCGCTTCGCCGCCGACCTGCAGCCGTACGCGCTGCACCCGGCCGTGACCGACATCGCCGCCACCTTCGGGCTGCACCTGCTCGACGCGCAGCAGCGCCAGGCCAACCTGTTCGTGCCGCTGTCGGTGGACCGCATCCGCATCGTGGCGCCGATGCCGCAGCGCAGCATCAGCCGCGCCGAGCTCAAGGGACCGGTGAAGGACCGCTTCGCCGCCTTCGACGTCAGCCTGCACACGCCGGAAGGCGCGCCCATCGCCACCTTCGAGGGCTTCAGCCTGCGCGGCGTCGATCCGCAGGCGATGTCGCGCAACGCGGCGACGCACGCGCGCAAGGAGCCCAGCCTGGCCGAGGCGATGCTCGCCTGCGGCCTGCGCGCGGAAGACGCGCCGGCCCTGTTCGAGCGCGTGCTCGGCGGCGGAGCGCGGGACGTGGTCGTGTCCTCGATCTCGCTGTCGGCCATCAAGCGCGCGATGAGCGAGGCCGCGCCCAAGCCGCTGCCGCCGGTGCCGGCTTCGCGCGCGCCGGCCGCTTCGGCCGCGCTGCTCAATCCGGTCGAGGCGGTCATCGCCGAAGCCTGGCGCGAGCTGCTCGGCGTGGACGAGGTCGGCCGCGACGACGACTTCTTCGCGCTGGGCGGCCACTCGCTCGCGGCGGTGCGCCTGTTCGCGCGCATCCGCAAGCAGTGGAACGTCGACCTGCCGCTGGCCACGCTGTTCCAGGGCTCCACGCTCTCCGGCCTGGCCGCCATCGTGGCCGAGGCCGGCCGGCTGGACACCAGCATGCCGAGCGCGCCGGCGCCCACCTCGGCGCCCGCGGCATCGAACGTGATCCAGCTGCCGCGCGCCTGGTCGCCGCTGGTGGCGATCTGCCGCGGCGCGCCCGACAAGCGTCCGCTGTTCTGCGTGCACGGCGCGGGCGGCAACGTGCTCAACTTCAAGGTGATCTCCGACCGCCTCGGGCCGCAGCAGCCGTTCTACGGCCTGCAGGCGCAGGGCGTCGACGGCCGCCTGCCGCCGCTGACCAGCGTGGAGGCGATGGCCGCGCAGTACGTGGAAGCCATCCGCACCGTCGACCCGACCGGTCCGTACCGGCTGGCCGGCTACTCGGGCGGCGGCGTCATCGCCTACGAGATGGCGCAGCAGCTTCGGCGCGAAGGCCTGCGGGTCGAGACGATCGTCATGATGGACACGCTGGCGCCCGTGGCCGCGCGCCGCAAGGTGCCGATGCTGCAGAAGCTCTGGCTCAAGCGGCACTGGACGCTGGACTTCATGCTCGACTGGCCCAACCGCCGCCGGCGCGGCCGCGAGATGCAGCGGCAGTACCAGGTGGCGCTGGAGAAGCTGTCGCGCGGCGAATCGCTGCCGCCCGAGCTGGCCGACTTCCACCTGTTCCGCACCTTCACCGACGCGCAGGAGCGCTACCAGCCCCAGCCCTACGACGGCGACATCGTGCTGCTGCGCGCCGAGCTGGCCGAGACCGTGTACCTGTACGCGGGCCCGCAGCTCGGCTGGAACGAGACCGTCTCGGGCGCGATCCGCGTCACCGAGATCGGCGGCTCGCACTTCAGCATGATGGCCGAGCCCGGCATCTCGGAAGTGATCGAGGCGTTCCGGCGCGAGCTGGTCCGCCTGGACGGCGAGCCGCCGAGGTCGGGGCAGGGCGGCGGCGACGCGGAGGACACGGGGCCGATCCCGACCCTCATCCCAGCCTAAGGGACTCCTGCTAAGGTCCGGCGCCATGGAGATATCTGCCTGGCGCCTGGGCTGGCGCACCCTGTGGCGCGACCTGCGCGCCGGCGAACTGCGGTTGCTGCTGGTGGCGGTGACGCTGGCGGTCGCCGCGCTCACCGCCGTGGGCTTCTTCGCCGACCGGCTCAAGGGCGGCCTGTCGCGCGACGCGCGGCAGCTGCTCGGGGGCGACGCGGTGGTCGCCAGCGACAACCCGACGCCGAAGCTGTTCATCGAGCGCGCGCAGGCCCTCGGCCTGCAGGGCGTCACCACCGTCCTCTTCCCGACGATGGCGCGCGCGACCGACGACAAGGGCGGCGGCGCGCGGCTGGTCTCGCTCAAGGCGGTGCAGGCGGGCTACCCGTTGCGCGGCAACCTCACGGTCGCGGACACGGCCGATGCGGCCGGCGCCCGCACGCGCGAGGTGCCGCAGCGCGGCGAGGCCTGGGTCGACCGGCCGCTGCTCGAAGCGCTGGGGCTCGCGCCCGGCGACCTGCTTTTGTTGGGCGACACCAGCCTGCGCATCGGCCGCGTGGTGCTGCTGGAGCCGGACCGCGGCACCGGCTTTTCCACTTTCGCGCCGCGCGTGATGATCCACGAGGCCGACCTGCCGGCCACGAAGCTGATCCAGCCCGCGAGCCGCGTCAGTTATCGCTTCGCCGTCGCGGGGCCGGATCGCGCGGTCAAGGCCTTCACCCAGTTCGCGGCCGCCGAAGCCACACGCACCGACGTTCGCGGCGTGCGTGTCGAATCACTCGAGAGCGGCCGTCCCGAGATGCGCCAGACGCTGGACCGCGCCGAGAAATTCCTCAACCTCGTGGCGCTGCTCTCGGCGCTGCTCAGTGCCGTCGCCGTCGCCCTCGCCGCGCGCGGCTTCGCGGCCGGCCACCTGGACGACTGCGCGATGCTGCGCGTGCTGGGCCAGTCGCAACGCAAGATCGCGACGGCCTACGCGGTGGAGTTCGGGCTGATCGGCCTGGCGGCCAGCGCGATGGGCGTGGCCGCCGGCTTCGCGGTGCATTTCGTCTTCGTGCTGATGCTCTCGGGCCTGGTGGAGACCACGCTGCCGGCGGCCAGCCTGTGGCCGGTGGGCTTCGGCTTCGGCATGGGACTCACGCTGCTGTTCGCGTTCGGTTTGCCCCCCGTGCTGCAACTGGCGCAGGTGCCGCCGTTGCGCGTGATCCGCCGCGACGTCGGCAACCTGAAGCCGGCGTCGGCCCTGGTGCTGGGCATCGGCGTTCTCGGCTTCGCCACGCTGCTGCTGGCAGCCAGCAGCGACCTCAAGCTCGGTGGCATCGCGGTCGGCGGCTTCGCGGGCGCGGTGCTGCTGTTCGCGGTGCTCAGCTGGGCGGCGGTGAAGCTGCTGCGCCTGTCGGTCAACGAGGCGACGGCGCCGCGCTGGCTGGTGCTGGCCACTCGGCAGCTGTCGGCGCGGCCGGTGTACGCGGTGGTGCAGGTGAGTTCGCTGGCCGTCGGCCTGCTGGCGCTGATGCTGCTGGTGCTGCTGCGCACCGACCTGGTGGCCAGCTGGCGCGCGGCCACGCCGCCGGATGCGCCGAACCGCTTCGTCATCAACGTCATGCCGGAGCAGGCCAGCGATTTCCAGAAGGCGCTGCGGGCGGGTGGCGTCCAGCGCTACGACTGGTACCCGATGTTCCGCGGACGCCTGGTGGCGGTGAACGGCCGCGCGGTCGGCCCCGACGACTACACCGAGGACCGCGCGCGGCGGCTGGTGGACCGCGAGTTCAATCTGTCGAACGCGTCGACCGCGCCCTCGTACAACGAGATCGTGGCCGGCCGCTGGCAATCCGAGGAGGCCGGCGCGGTGAGCGTGGAGGCGGGCATCGCCGAGACGCTGGGCCTGAAGCTGGGCGACACGCTGCGGTTCGACATCGCCGGCGTGACCAGCGAGGCGCGCATCACCAGCCTGCGCAAGGTGGACTGGGGCTCGATGCGCGCCAACTTCTTCGTCATGTACCCGGTGAGCCAGGTGCCCGACGTGCCGGCGACCTTCATGACGTCGTTCCGCGCGCCGGAGCGCAAGGGCTTCGACAGCGGGCTGGTGCGCCAATTCCCCAACATCACCAACGTGGACATGACCAGCACGATCAACCAGGTGCAGTCGGTGCTCGACAAGGTGGTGCGCGCGGTGGAGTTTCTTTTCGGCTTCACGCTCGCCGCCGGCCTGGTGGTGCTGTTCGCGGCTGTGACGGCCACGCGCGAGGAGCGGGCGCGGGAGTTCGCCATCATGCGGGCGGTCGGCGCGCGCGGTTCGCTGCTGCGGCAGGTGCAGCGCGCCGAGCTCGCCGGCGTGGGGCTGCTGGCCGGCTTCCTCGCCAGCGTGGTGGCCTCGCTGGTCGGCTGGGGCCTCGCGCGCTATGTCTTCGACTTCAGCTGGACGGCTTCGCCGCTCGTGCCCATCGCGGGCGCGCTGGCCGGCGCCGCGCTGGCGCTCGGCGCGGGCTGGTGGGGTCTGCGGGAAGTGCTGCGGCGGCCGGTCGTCGAGACCCTGCGGCGGGCGGCCGAGTAACGCGTCAGCGCGAGTAGGAGAACGCCAGGGGTTCGAAGCCCCAGGCATCGGCCTCGTCGGGGAAGGGCATGCGGGAGGCGCAGCCCGACAGGACGAGGGTCGCGAGCGAAATGCAGATCGCAGCGAGAAGAGGGCGGCTCATGCCGCCGAGTGTCGGCTTGGCGCGCTGCCCGTCAGCCGCCGGAAGTCCCAAAGCCGCGTAGGGAAAAAACAGCGGGCGCCGTGCGTGGCCGCCGTGTCCGATGCCATGAAACGCGCGCCCTGGCTCTCGAAGGTGGAATGCATCACCTTCTGCTTCCACTCCTTGGGCAGCTGGGCGTTGTCCATGGGCGAGCCTTCGTAGCGCATCGGGCGGTGATCTCGCCGCCCAGGCAGCGCGTGTAGAAGGAGAAGGCCAGCGCCTCCTCGCAGTTGCCGCCGAAGAACAGGTAGCTCTCGATCTTCATGCGATGCCTCCTTCGAACCAAAGGCCACGAACCTAGGAGTCCGCCGAATAAAATCCACCGATGCTCGACATCTCCCTGCTACGAAAAGACCTGGGCGCCGTGGTCGCCCGGCTGGAGGCGCGCAAGACGCCGCAGACCTTCCTGGACGTGGACGCGTTCAAGTCGCTGGAGGCCGAGCGCAAGACCATCCAGAGCCGCACCGAAGAGCTGCAGGCCAAGCGCAACCAGCTCTCCAAGCAGATCGGCCAGCTCAAGTCCAAGGGCGAGTCGGCCGACGCGGTGATGGCCGAGGTGGCCAGCATCAAGTCCGAGCTCGACAGCTCCGCCCAGCGGCTGGAGCAGATCCAGCCCGAGATGCAGGCGCTGCTGCTGGCCATCCCCAACCTGCCGCACGAGAGCGTGCCGACCGGCGAGGACGAGAAGGGCAACGTGCAGGTGCGCGCCTGGGGCACGCCGCGCAGCTTCGACTTTCCGGTCAAGGACCACGTCGACGTGGGCGAGGGCCTGGGCCTGGACTTCGGCACCGGCATCAAGCTCAGCGGCTCGCGCTTCTCGGTCATGAAGGGCCCGATCGCCCGCATGCACCGCGCGCTCGCGCAGTTCATGCTGGACGTGCAGACGCGCGAGCACGGCTACACCGAGTGCTACACGCCCTACATCGTCAACGAGGCCACGCTGCGCGGCACCGGCCAGCTGCCCAAGTTCGAGGCCGACCTCTTCGCGGTCAGCAAGGGCGGGCAGGAGGGCCTCACGGAAGAGGACAAGCAGGCGCTGTACCTGATCCCGACCAGCGAGGTCTCGCTCACGAACTTCGTGCGCGACGAGGTGCTGGCCGAATCGCAGCTGCCGATGCGGCTCACGGCCCACACGCCGTGCTTCCGCTCCGAGGCGGGCAGCGCCGGCCGCGACACGCGCGGCATGATCCGCCAGCACCAGTTCGACAAGGTCGAGATGGTGCAGATCACGCACCCCGACAGGAGCTACGAGGCGCTGGAGCAGATGACCGGCCACGCCGAGGCCGTGCTGCAGAAGCTCGGCCTGCCGTACCGCGTCATGCTGCTGTGCACCGGCGACATGGGCTTCGGCGCGGCCAAGACGTACGACCTGGAAGTCTGGCTGCCCGCGCAGAACACGTACCGCGAGATCAGCTCGGTCTCCAACTGCGAGGCCTTCCAGGCTCGCCGCCTGCAGGCGCGCTTCAAGACCGCGCAGGGCAAGAACGAGCTCGTCCACACCCTCAACGGCTCCGGCCTGGCCGTCGGCCGCACCCTGGTCGCCGTGCTCGAGAACTACCAGAACGCCGACGGTTCGGTGACGGTGCCCGAGGCGTTGCGGCCTTATCTGGGCGGCGAGGAACGCCTCGTCCCCTGAGGCCCTCGCGGCTGCGTTAGAATGGCGGGCTTCGCACCACGCGAAACCGAATAAACGGAGCGGTGGCAGAGTGGTCGAATGCGCCGGACTCGAAATCCGGTATACGGTTTCACCGTATCGAGGGTTCGAATCCCTCCTGCTCCGCCACAACAGGGTCCGATGCTATTGAAACCATAGCTTCGGACCTTTTTGTTTTTTCCTCGGCTCCCCGCACGACCGGTCGGCCCCGGTGCCTGACGCTCGGGCGCTACTGCTGAGGCGGCCGATCCACGCGGGCTCAACTGCGATGCATCGCTTACCCTGTGCACTCGATCCGAGACTTCCCGCGGCCGCAGCCGTGGGACCCCGGCCTCTGCAACCCCATGCATCGCGAGGTCCCCTGATGAAGATCCTGATGGTTCTCACGTCGCACGACCGGCTCGGCGACACCGGAAAGAAGACCGGCTTCTGGCTCGAGGAGCTGGCCGCGCCCTATTACGTGTTCCAGGATGCCGGCGCCGAGATCACGCTCGCCTCGCCGCTCGGCGGCCAGCCTCCGCTCGACCCCAAGAGCGACGAACCCGATGCCCAGACCGACGCGACCCGGCGTTTCCGCGCCGACAAGGCGGCGATGCAGGCCCTGGCCTCGACCCGCACGCTGGCGTCGATGCGCGCCGACGACTTTGACGCGGTGTTCTACCCGGGCGGCCACGGCCCGCTGTGGGACCTCGCCGAGAGCCGCGATTCCGTGGCCCTGATCGAGGCTGCGCTGGCCGCCGGCAAGCCGGTGGCGGCGGTGTGCCATGCGCCGGGCATCCTGCGCGATGTCAAGACGCCCGATGGCGCACCGCTGGTGAAGGGCAAGCGCGTGACGGGCTTCTCCAACACCGAGGAAGCGGCCGTCGGCCTGACCAAGGTGGTGCCGTTCCTGGTGGAGGACATGCTCAAGGCCGAAGGCGGCCTCTACAGCAAGGGCGCCGACTGGCAGTCCCATGTCGTCACCGACGGGCTTCTGGTCACCGGCCAGAACCCGGCCTCGTCGGGGGCGGGCGCGCAGGCGCTGTTGCAGGTCCTGCAGGCGACCTCGGCGGACGCCGCCCGGTAGGCGCGCCGCGGCCTGAAGCAGCCGCACCGAACAGGCGCTAGGCGCAGCCCGGCAGGGCCAGTTGCCGCAGAGGCAGCCGCAGCGCGAACAGGACACCGTCACCGGTCACGCGAACCTGTCGCAGCGAGTCCGCGTGCAACTGCACCACGCGCCCGCCCATCCAGACGTCCAGCACCCGCAGGTCCTGTCCGCCCGACACGAACGCGAGTGCCGGCCCGGGCGTCCCTCGCGTGACGATGAACAGCACGCCCGCCTGGTCGCCGTGGCGTCCCACGCGGTCGAGCGCCGCCACGGCCAGCGCCAGGCAGAAGGCGAAGAAGGCGGCCGGAAGCACGTGCCGCATCGTGGGCGCCTACGCGGCGACCAGCCGGTCGAACCTCTGCGACATCCGCTCCCGGATCGGAAGGTTGACCAGGGCCGCGAAGATCGACAAACCGATGCACAGCCACCAGACGGCGTCGTAGCGACCCGTGCGCTCGTAGAAATAACCGCCCGCGTACACGCCGAAGAACGAGCCGACCTGGTGGCTGAGGAAGACGAAGCCGAACAGCGTGGCCATGTAGCGCGTGCCGAAGAAGGTGGCGACCAGGCCCGAGGTGAGCGGCACCGTGCTCAGCCACAGCAGCCCCATGCCGGCGCCGAACAGCAGGATGCTGGCGGTGGAGACCGGCGTGAGCACGAACGCCACCAGCACCGCGCCGCGCGCCCAGTACACACCGGACAGCAGCCACTTCTTGCTGCCGTCGCGGCCGCCAAGAACGCCCGCCAGGTAGGCGCCGACGACGTTGAACAGGCCCACCATCGCGATCGCCCACGAAGCCACCGCGCCGGGCACGCCGCGGTCCATCAGGTAGGCCGGGAAGTGCGTGGTGATGAAGGCGAGCTGGAAGCCGCAGACGAAGAAGCCGAACACCAGCAGCAGGTAGCTCGGATGCGCGAAGGCGGTGGCGAGGATCTGCAGGTGTCCCGCGGACGGCGCGCTCGTCGTGCTCGCGCCCTTGTCGCTGGAGTCACCGCGCACGAACACCGCCGCGACGACGATCGCCGCGACCGCGGCCGCCATCAGCCAAGCCCCCGCTCGCCAGCCGCTCGCGTCGACCAGCGACTGCGTGATCGGCACGATGACGAACTGCCCCAGCGATCCGGCGGCCGTGCCCAGGCCCAGCGCCCACGAGCGATGCGACTCGGGCATCAGTCGTCCCAGCGCCGCCACCGCCGTGGTGAACGAAGCGCCGCCCATCCCCACGCCCGCCAGCACGCCGGCCGTCGCGTAGATCTGCGCCGGCGTGGCGGCGAACGCCAGCCCGACGATGCCCAGGCTGTAGAGCAGGGCGCCGCCCACCATCACGCGGCGCGGACCGAAGCGGTCGGTGACGAATCCCGCGAAGGGCTGGGTGAGTCCCCACGCCAGGTTCTGGATCGCGATGGCCAGCGCGTACACCTCGCGCGAGACGCCGGCGTCGGCGCTCAGCGGCGCGGTGAACAGCCCGAAGGCGGACCGCACGCCGAAGGAGAGCAGGGAAATGGCGCAGGCCGCCACCAGGGTCACGACCAGGATCGCGGGCAGCCTTGGGTTCGTCGCTTGTTGCATGGCCCTGAACGTACGGGCTCGGTCGCGGGCGTGCGATGAGAAATCGCGGCGCCTCGCATGCCGCCGCGGAATCCCACGCGCGCACGCCGCCCGCGATGCGATGACAGAATCAGGGCGCCATGTCGGTGCCCATCGCTCAACTGTTCTCGCTGGACCTGGTGAAGGCCTTCGTCGCCGTGGGCCGCCGCATGAGCATCACGCAGGCCGCCGACGACCTGTGCCTCACGCAGTCGGCCGTCAGCCGGCAGATCCGGGCGCTGGAGGACCAGGTCGGCGCCAGATTGTTCGATCGCAAGCAGCGCGGCGTGGCCTTCACCGAGGCCGGCGAGCGGCTGTTCCGCACGGCCGACCATTCGGTGCAGCAGCTGCAGGAAGTCGCGGCCGACTTGCGCGGCAGCGGCTCCGCGCGCTCCGTCACGCTCACGACGAGCATCGGCGTGATGGGCCTGTGGCTGCTGCCGCGGCTGGCCCGCCTGCAGGAGCGCCATCCGCGCATCGACGTGCGCCTGTCCGCCAGCAACACGGTGCACGACCTGCGGGCGGACGGCTTCGACCTGGCCGTGCGCTACGCACGCGTGGGCACGGTACCTGGCAACGCGGTGCGCTTGTTCGACGAGACGCTCGCGCCCGTCGCGCACCCGAGCGTGCGCGATGCCATCGCTGCCGGCGCGCACGGCCCGCTGCTGGACTACGACGACACGCGGCCCTGGCTGCAATGGCGGCTGTGGGTGGACGAGGGCGCGTGGCGCAAGGCGCGCCGGCAGGTGATCCAGCTCAATCAGTACGACCAGGTGATCCAGGCCGCGCTGGCAGGGCAGGGCCTCGCGATCGGCCGCATCGAGCTGCTGCAGCCGCTCATCGACAGCAAGCAGCTGGCGATCGTGGACATCCCGTGCACGCCGGTGCGCAGCGCCTATTCGTTCTGGCTGCTGCGCGCCGAAGACGAGCCGCGAGAAGACGTGCGCCAGGTCGCGCAGTGGATCTGCGAAGAAGCCGGGCGCGTGCGCGAGTGGCGCTGCGAGCAGCTGGCGCCCTACGGCGCGCGCGCCGCCGCCTGAGGCGCGACCGGCGCATCGCCGGACCACCACGTGCGCCAACGCGTGAGCCAGTCGGGCGCCGGCGCGTGCTCGACCTCGAAGGTCGCCCGCGGCGTATTGACGCTGCGGGAGACGAACAGGCGGCCGTGGCCGGCGAGCGTGCGGGCCTGGCCCTTGACCAGCATCCAGTCGGTGCTGGGCTCATCGTGTCGGGCGGGCTCGAACGTGAGCCACAGCACGCCCTCGGTGCAGTGGACGACGGAGCCGCGCCGGAGCCGCAGCTCGAGACAGAGATTGCCGGTCATGACATGGGTTTCCATGGCGCCCATGGTCGGCGCCGCGCGCGCGTCGTGGCTTGAGGAATCGGGCGCGCCGGCATGCGGCGCGCGCATACCGGCAACGCCTAACGGCCGAGCGCGAGCACGCCTTCCTGCACCTGCCGCAAAGCCCGGCTGAGCGGCTTGTCCTTGCGCACGATCCAGGCGAGCGAGCGGGAAAGACGCGGTGTGAGGCGCAGCACGCGCAGCCCGCGCGCGGTGGTCGGGCTGGAGACGCTCAGCGCCGGCACGACCGACCAGCCCAGCTCGGCCGCCACCATCTGCTTGATCGCCTCCACGTTGCCCAGCTCCATCAGCACGCGCGGCGAGCGCTTGGCCTGGCGGAACCACAGATCGATCAGCGTGCGCGTGTTGGCCCCGGTCTCGAACAGCACCAGCGGCCGCGTCGCCAGCCCGGCCGCGCTGACGCTCGCATGGCCGGGCACCGCGCTCGCGGGCGCGATGGCGACGAAGACGTCCTCCAGCACGGGCCGGATGTCCAGCGCGCGCGAGGAGAGTGGCAGCGTCACCAGCGCGGCGTCGAGCGAGTTGTCCTCCACGCGGCGCGCGATCTCGGGCGTGTTGCCCGTGCTCACGCGGATCTCCAGCAGCGGGTTGTCGCGGGAGAGACGCTTGAGCAGCGGCGGCAGCAAGTGGATGCAGGCCGTGGCTCCGGCACCAATGCGCACCGGCCCGCCCGGATGCTCGGTGAAGTGCTCCATCTCGGCGCGCGCGTCGTCCAGCACCACCGCCACGCGCTGCGCGTGCCGCAGCAGCGCCTCACCGGCGCTGGTGGCGCGGATGGACCGGCCCACGCGCTCGATCAGCCGAAGCTGCAGGCGCCTCTCGAGCTCGCGGATCTTCTGGCTGACGGCCGGCTGCGAGATGCCCAGGTACTCGGCGGCGCGGCTGAAGCTGCCGGTGGTCAGCACCAGCCGGAAGGTGAGGAGCTGCTCGGAGCCGATGTCGTTCATAAGCGTTGCGAATGCATTGCATAACGGCCCAAGGCTTGGCTTATGGCTGCGAAGGCGGCACGATTGTGGCACTGCATGAGATCCGCGTGAGTTCGCTCCTGACATCCACTCCTTCCGCCGCCGAACCTTTCTGGAAGGTCGGCATTCCCGCCCGCATCGTGGTGTGCCTGGGCCTGTCGCAGGTGATTGCCTGGGGAACCATGCATTACCTGATCGCGGTGTTCGCGGGGCCGATGCGGGAAGCGCTGGGATGGAGCCCTGCTTTCCTGCAGGGCGGCTTCTCGTTGGCGCTGCTCGTGATGGGCCTCTCGTCGGGCTGGGTCGGCGCCTGGATCGATCGCCACGGCGGCCGCGCCGCGATGATGGCCGGCTGCTGCATCGGGGCCGTGGGCTGCCTGCTGCTGGCCACCACGCAGCACGCGGCGCAGTACGTCATCGCGTGGTTGCTGCTGGGACTCGCGATGCGCCTCGCGCAATACGACGCGGCGTTCGCTTCGCTGGCGTTCATCGCGGGCGCGGGCGCGAAGCGCGCGATTTCCATCGTCACGCTGTTCGGCGGCTTCGCCTCCACGGTGTTCTGGCCGGTCGGCCAGGCGTTGCAGCAGGCGCTGGGCTGGCGCATGGCGCTCGCGTGCTACGCGGGCTTCCTCATCGCGTGCTCGCTGCTGCACCTGGCGCTGCCGAAGAGCCGGCGGCCGGAGCCGGCGGTGGCGGATGCGGTGCAGGGAAGTGCTGCGCCGCACGTGCCGATCGCCGGCGCCAAGCTGCTGTACGGCTTCATCGCGGTCGCCGTCATCGTGCTGCAGACCGGCATGGCCGCGCATTTCATCGAGCTGCTGCGCGGCCGCGGCTGGAGCGCTTCGACGGCGGTGACGATCGCGATGCTGCTCGGCTTCGGCCAGGTCTTCGGACGCCTGGGCGTGGTGTTCTGGGGCCATGGCGTGAACCCGGTGCGCCTGAACCTGCTGCCCGGCGCGCTGATCTGCGCCTGCCTGCTGTTCTACCTGCTGGCCGGCGGCACCGCCTGGGGTGCCGCGGCTTTCGCCTTCCTCTACGGCGCGGGCAACGGCATCGCCACGATCACGCGCGGCGCCATGCCGCTGGTGCTGTTCGACACCGCGCAGTACGGCCGCATCGTCGGCGCACTGCTGCGGCCCGCCTTCGCACTGGCGGCGGTCGCACCGGTGGCGCTCGCGGCGCTGGTCAGCGCGTACGGCGCCGCCGCCGGCGCGTGCGCGGCACTGGTCATCGCCGCGGCCTCGATGGTCGCGGCCGTGCTGCTCCACCTCAAGGTCCGGGTGGCAGGGGGCTTGTGAGCGGCTGGTCCAGCACGGCGACGATGCCTTCCAGCTCCGGGCCCGGCGCGGGATAGCGCCGCAGCACCTCGGGGTCGTGGCCCGGGATCACGTGGTCGGGCGACTCGGCCAGCGCCCGCACCTTGCGCCAGCCTTCCACCATGTCGCCCACGTTGAAGATGATGGGGAAGGGCCGCTCCTCTTCCATGTTGCGGTAGTAGTGGCTGGCGTCCGAGGCCAGCACCACCCAGCCGCGGCGCGTGTGCACGCGCACCACCTGCAGGCCCATGGTGTGTCCGCCGATCAGGTGCAGGCTCAGGCCCGGCGCGAGCTGCGCGTCGCCGTCGTGGAAGCGCACGCGGCCGTCGTAAACGCTCCGCACCATGCGCAGCACGTCGAACACGCTGTAGGCGTCGTGGATGCAGCGGTGCGCCATGTAGCGGCCGGTGGCGTACTGCATCTCGCGGTCCTGCAGGTGGAAGGTGGCGGCCGGGAAGAGGTCGCAGTTGCCCGCGTGGTCGTAGTGCATGTGCGTGACGATCACGTCGGACACTTCCGAGGCCTGCACGCCCAGCAGCGCGAGTCCCTCGGCGGGCGATCGCAGGAAGTTGCGCTTGCGCGCGTCGGCGGCTTGCTCGTTGAAGCCGGTGTCGACCACGAAGGTGCCCGACGGTCCGCGGATCAGCCAGACGAAGTAGTCCATCGGCATCGGCCCGTCGTGCGGGTCGCCGCCGAGGAAGTTGACCGAGGCGTTGCGCCGGTGGTCGGCGTACTTGATCGCGTAGACGTCGTGGACGGGCAGTGGCATGGGTACGATGATGCCTCGACCCATGAAGCCCTTCACCTACGTCGCCCAGTCTCCCCGCGTCGTCTTCGGCGCGGGCTCGCTTGCCCGGCTTCCTGAAGAGCTCGACCGCCTCGGCCTGCGTCGCGCGCTCGTGCTGTCGACGCCGGGCCAGCGAGCGCTGGCCGACCGGGTCGCGGCGCTCCTCGGCGATCGCGCAGCCGGCGTGTTCGCGGGCGCGGTGATGCACGTGCCGCATGAGGCGGTGCTGCGGGCGCGCGAAGCGGCGCGTGCGGCGGGAGCGGATAGCGCGGTGGCCGTCGGCGGCGGGTCGACCACCGGCCTGGGCAAGGCGATCGCGCTCGCATCGGGCCTTCCCATCGTCGCCGTGCCGACCACCTACGCGGGCAGCGAGATGACGCCGATCTACGGCATCACCGAAGGCGGCATGAAGAAGACCGGGCGCGAAGCCAAGGTGCTGCCGCGAGCGGTGGTCTACGACCCCGAGCTGACGCTGGGCGTACCCGCGCACCTGAGCATCACCAGCGGCATCAACGCCATCGCGCATGCGGCCGAGGGCCTGTACTCGGCGGACGGCAATCCGGTGATGGACCTGATGGCGCTGGAAGGCATCGCCGCCTTCGCGCAGAGCCTGCCCGCGATCCGCTCGAACCCGCGCGACCTCGAAGCGCGCTCGCAGGCGCTGTACGGCGCCTGGCTGTGCGGAACCGTGCTGGGCAACGTCGGCATGGCGCTGCACCACAAGCTGTGCCACACGCTGGGCGGCAGCTTCAACCTGCCGCATGCGGAGACGCACACCATCGTGCTGCCGCACGCGCTGGCCTACAACGCGCCCGCCGCGCCCGAGGCGATGGCGCGCATCGCTCGCGCGCTGGGCGCGGGCGACGCGGCGCAAGGCGTGTTCGAGCTCGCAGCCAACAACGGCGCCCCCACCGCGCTGCGCGACATCGGCTTGCGCGAGCAGGACGTGGACCGCGCGTGCGAGCTCGCGCTGCAGAACCAGTACCCGAATCCGCGACCGCTCGAGGCCGAAGGCCTCCGCGCCTTGCTGCGCGACGCCTACGAAGGCCGGCGCCCGCGCGCTTCCTGAGCGAACGTCACCGGCTCCGGCTGCCGCCGCGCGGCCAGGCTGCGGCCCAGCGCCAGCTTGCGGATCGAGGCCGCGAACGATCGCACCGCCGCCGACTGCTTGGCATCTCGCTTCCACAGCATGCCCGGCGTGCGCACCGGCGTCGGGCTCTCCAGCGGCAGGATGCGCACGTCCTCGCGCGGCGACACCGCGTGGGCCGAGACGATGGCGGCCAGCTGCGTGCGGGCCACGATGCCGATCATGGGCGCGATGGTGTTCATCTCGGCGACCACCACCGGCTCGGCGCCGCAAGCGTGGAAGCACTCGTCCAGCAGCGTGCGCGTGGCGAAGGCCTTGGGCAGCATCACCAGGGGCTGGCGGTGCAGCTCCACCATGCGCACGCGACGGCGCTGCGCCAGCGGATGGCTGGGCGCGACCACCAGCACCATCTCCTCGGTGTACAGCGGCTCGAACCACAGGTGGGTGGGATCGGCCGGCGGGTAGGCGATGCCGACGTCGAGCGATGCGTCGATCAGCCGCTGCCCGATGACGTCCGCCGCGAGTTCCTCCACCGTCACCATCACCGTCGGATTGCGCTGCAGGAATGAGGCCAGGCACTCGGGCACGAAGCTGATGTTGAAGGTGCCGGTGGCGCCGATGCGTACCTCGCCCGAGAGCTCGTCGCCCGCGCGCTTCAGGTGCGACAGGCCGTCGTCGACTTCGCGCAGCGCCTTCGAGGCGTAGCCGAGGAAGTTCTCTCCGGCCTCCGTGAGCACCACGCGCTTGCCGATGCGGTCGAACAGCAGCTGCCCGACCTCGTCCTCCAACTGCTTGATCTGGTGCGACAGCGTCGATTGCGTGACGTGCACGCGCTCGGCCGCACGGGTGAACGACAGGCACTCGGCCAGAGTGACGAAGTAACGAAGGTGCCTCAGCTCCATAGGGTTTACCCCGCTGAATGATCGATAGCGTCGATCCAAACCATCGAAATTCTTCACTACGCCCGGCTGATGTCAATCGATAGAGTCCCGCCCAAGCCTCATCGGAGTGACTCATGGCCCAACTGGAATACGACACCCTCAGCATCACGGACGCGGTGATCGGCCGGCTCGCCGAATGCCAGGATCCGCGCTTCAAGCAGGTGATGACCTCGCTCATCAAGCACCTGCACGACTTCGCCCGCGACGTCGACCTCAAGGGCGACGAGTGGATCCGGGCGATCGAATTCCTCACCGCCTGCGGCAAGACCTGCGACGACAAGCGCCAGGAATTCATCCTGCTGTCGGACACGCTGGGCCTGTCGATGCTGGTGGTCGCTCTTGAACATGCGCGCGCGCTCAAGGGCCGCAGCGGCGCCACGCCACCCACCGACGCCACCGTGCAAGGACCGTTCTACTGGGAAGGCGCGCCCGAGCTGCCGCTGGGTGCCGACATCGCCGAAGGCGTTCCCGGCGAACCGGCCCTCTACAGCGGCCGCGTCACCGACCTGGAAGGCAAGCCGCTGCAGGGCGCACTGCTGGACATCTGGTCGGGCGACGGCGACGGCGTGTACGACATGCAGCGCGACGGCTCGCCGATGCGGGCCCGGGCGCGCATCCGCACCGATGCGCAAGGCCGCTACTGGTTCTGGTCGATCCGCCCGACCTACTACCCGGTGCCCGACGACGGGCCGGTGGGCGACATGCTGCGCAAGATGGGCCGCCATCCCAACCGGCCGGGCCACATCCACATGATGGTCTCGGCGCCGGGTCACACCAGGGTGGTGACGCACCTGTTCGTGAAGAACAGCCCCTACCTCGATTCCGATGCCGTGTTCGGCGTTCGCGACAGCCTGATCGTGGACTTCGAGCAGCACGAGGCGGGCACCGCGATGGACGGCCGGAAGATGACCAAGCCCTACCACGTGGCGCACTACGACTTCCGCCTGATCCCGCAGGGAGCCGGCGCATGACCGTCATTCCCGCGAAGGCGGGAATCCAGGGCGTCCGCCTTCACCGGACTCCGACGGAAGCACTGGATCCCCGCCTCCGCGGGGATGACAAGGAGTGCGGGGATGACAAGGAGTGCGGGGATGACGAAGACCGGGAGATCACCGAATGAGCAGTTCCATCAACAAGATCGGCAAGTCCACCGTGCCGCGCACGGCGATCAGCACCTCGGACGAACACAGCATCACGGTGCGGGGCGAGGACCTGTGCCGCGACCTGATCGGGCGCATCTCCTTCACCGACTACTTCAGCCTGCTGGTCACCGGCAAGCGTCCGTCCAGGGGCGACGCGATGGTGCTCGACGCCACGCTGGTCGCGATCGCCGAGCACGGCATGGTGCCCAGCGTGCAGGCCGGCCGCATGACGTACGCGGCGGCGCCCGACGCGCTGCAGGGCGCGGTGGCCGCCGGCATCCTGGGTTGCGGCAGCGTGATCCTCGGTGCCTCCGAAACCGCCGGACGCCTGTTCGCCGAAGTGGACGAAGCCGCGAAGGGCGGCGACCTGGAGCAGGCCGCGCAGGCGGTCGTGCGCCGCTGGCGCGAAGCCGGCAAGGCCGTCCCCGGCTACGGCCATCCGCTGCACAAGGAGCGCGACCCGCGCGTGGCCCGCCTGTTCGAGGTGGCGAAGGAAGCGGGAACCAGCCTGCGCTTCGTCGACATCGCGGAAGCGGTCGAGAAGGTGATCCCCGGCATCGTCGGCAAGGACCTGCGCCTGAACGTCTCGGCCGCCATCCCCGCCGTGCTGCTGGGAACGAACTTTCCTCTGCGTGCGCTGCGCGGTGTGCCGATCCTCGCGCGCACGGCCAGCCTGATCGCGCATCTGACGGAAGAAGCCGTCAACCCGAGCGGCTTCGCGCTGTCCTACCAGGCCACGCGCGAGCTCGTGTACGAAGGCGAGCCCACCGACGGAGCGAAGAAGTGATCGAAGTGCTCAAGGACGTGCGCGTGCTCGAGCAGGGCACCTTCATCACCGGCCCGGCCTGCGGCATGCTGCTGGCCGACCTGGGCGCCGACGTGATCAAGATCGAGCAGCCCGGGTCGGGCGACCCGTTCCGCGCCTTCAAGGGCGGCCTCTACAGCCCGCACTTCCAGACCTACAACCGCAACAAGCGCAGCGTCACGCTCAACACCAGGCAGCAGGCCGACCGCGAGCGCCTGTACGAGCTGGTGAAGACGGCCGACGTGTACATCCAGAACTTCCGGCCCGGCGTGGCGGAGGAGCTGGGCGTGGGCGAGAAGCAGTTGCGCGCCCTGAACCCGCGGCTGATCTACTGCTCCATCAGCGGCTTCGGCGCGACCGGCCCTTCGGCCTCGCGTCCCAGCTACGACACGGTGGCGCAGGCGGCCAGCGGCTATCTCAAGCTGCTGGTGAACCCCGAGAACCCGCGCGTGGTCGGCCCCGCCATCGCCGATGCGGTGACCGGCTTCTATGCGGCCTACGGCGTGCTCGGCGCGCTGTACGAGCGCTCGCGCACCGGCCGCGGCCGCATGGTCGAGGTGTCCATGCTGGAGGCGATGACGCACTGGAACCTGGACGCGTTCACGCACTTCTATTCGGTGGGCGAGGTGATGGGCCCATACAGCCGGCCGCGCGTTTCGCAGTCGTACGTGATGGAGTGCAAGGACGGCAAGTGGGTGGCGCTGCACATGTCCTCGCCCGAGAAGTTCTGGCAGGGGCTGGCCAATGCCATCGAGAAGCCCGACATGTTCCAGGACCCGCGCTTCGCCACGCGCGAGGCGCGCATCGCCAACCAGGAAGCCATCATCGAACTGATGTCGGGCATCTTCGCCACGCGCACGCGCACCGAGTGGTGCAACCGCCTGCTGGCCGAGGACGTGCCGCACGCGCCGATGTACGACACCAACGAGGCGCTGGAGGATCCGCAGGCGCAACACCTGCAGCTGCTGGTCCAGGCCACGCATCCGACCATGGGCGAGTTCCGCACGGTGCGGCCGCCGGTCAGCTTCGACGGCCAGCGTTCGCTGTCGGTGCTTCCGCCGCCCACGCTGGGCGAGCACAACGGCGAGATCGACGCCATGCTGCGTCAGAGGAGCGCGGCATGAGCGAGATCAAGGTGGGTCTCGTCATCGGCAGCCTGCGCCGCGAGTCCATGAGCCGGCGCCTGGGGCACGCGCTGAAGGAACTCGCGCCCGCGGGCATGTCGTTCCACGAGTTGGATATGGCCGCGCAGGCGCTCTACAACGGTGATCTGGAAGAGAGCGCCGTCGCCGAGCCGTGGAAGCAATTGCGAGAGGGCGTGCGCGGCAGCGACGCCGTGCTGTTCATCGTGCCGGAATACAACCGCTCGATCCCGGGCGCGGTGAAGAACGCGATCGACGTCGCGTCCAAGCCCAATGGCAGGAACTGCTGGGTCGGCAAGCCGGCCTTCGTCATGGCCCAGAGCAGCGGACCGCTGGGCGGGCTGGCCGGCGCCTTCGCGCTCAAGCAGACGCTCGCGGGCGCGGGCGCGGTCACGATGCCGCACCCCGAGGTGTACCTCGGACGCATCGCCACCCTGTTCGACGAGCAGGGTCGCCTGGTGCCCGACACGCAGGAGTTCCTGCGCGGCGTGCTGGCGGCCTTCGGAACCTGGATCCAACGCTTCCCCCCGCGCGCGAGCGCTTGATAACGACGAAGGAGACAAGCCATGACCCATCCGCGTTCCGTGCAGCGCCGCGCCATCCTGGCGGCGGCCGCGCTCACCATCGCCGCGCCGACCGCGCTGGCGCAGACCTCGCAGCAGCCGGTCCGCATCGGCAGCACCCTGGCCCTGACCGGGCCGCTGTCGGCCACGGCGCAGGTGCACAAGCTGGTGGGCGACATCTACGTCGAGGACCTGAACAAGCGCGGCGGCCTGCTCGGGCGCAAGGTGGAGTGGATGCTCAAGGACGACCAGTCCAAGCCCGACCTCGCGCGCACGCTGTACGAGCAGCTGATCACCGCCGACAAGGTGGACCTGCTGATGGGTCCGTACGCCACCGGCGCCATCCTTTCGGCGATGGGCGTGGCGCAGCGCTACAACAAGGTGCTGGTGCACCACACGCTGGGCGTGCCTTCACTGGCCAAGTACGACATGCAGTTCCCGGCCTGGTCGCTGGGCTCGGAGCCGGGCACGACCACCACCAACACGGTGTTCGAGTCGCTGGCCAAGGGACCCAAGCCGCCCAGGACGGTGGCGGTGGTGACGAGCAAGTTCCCGTCGATCCACTTCATGTCCATGGGCGCGCGCGACACCATCAAGAAGCGCGGCCTGCAGGAGGTGCTGTTCCTCGAGTGGGAGTTCGGCAACCGCGACTTCGGCCCGATCGCCAGCCGCATCAAGGACGCCAAGCCCGACTTCGTGTGGGTGGGCGCCATCGGCCTGGACGGCAACCTGCTGCTCGACG
>Ga0247821_10000193_pt1 | contig 35843 bp, 33 predicted proteins | sample 13C_Glycerol_Day_FD_192481 | JGI IMG/M metagenome (GOLD analysis project Ga0247821, IMG submission 192481) | Soil microbial communities from agricultural site in Penn Yan, New York, United States - 13C_Glycerol_Day14 | ecosystem: Environmental > Terrestrial > Soil > Agricultural land | place... | reverse complement strand
TGCAGCTTGTACAGCTCCAGCCGCTGCGCCCGCAGCGCACGCAGGCGCAAACGCCGCTCCAGCTGGTCCATCTGCTCGGCCAGGGCCTGGGCTTCGGCATTGTCATTGAAGTTGTCCAGTTGATGCCGATACTCCGCCATCAGGCGCGCCTTGAGCTCCGCCGCCAGGGCTGCCTGCGTCGCATCCTGGGGCACGCCAGGTTCGGCCAGGTCCTCGGCTTCAAGGGCGTGGATCGCCGCTTCCGCCGTTTGCCGCCAGGCCTCCTTGGCCTCCTGGCGCACGGTGTCGTCCGGGCTCTTGACCACCCCGCGCAGCAGCAACGGCAGGGCAATGCAGGCCGACACCAGCGACAGCAGGATCACCCCGGCAGCAATGAAGATCAGCAGGTCCCGCTCGGGGAAGGCCTTGCCGGCACTGATCAGCAACGGCACCGACATCACACCGGCCAGGGTCACCGCCCCGCGCACGCCGCCGACTGTCAGCAGCCAGGCCGAACGGGCGTTGGGCAGCAGCACCAGGTCTTCCTTGCCGCGCCAGCGGCGGATCACACCGATCAGCCGCCAGACGCTTTGCACCCAGACAAAACGCAACACCAACAGCACCGCGAAGATCGCCACCACATCCAGGCAGCGCCACAGCAGGGTCGGCCACAGCGAGGCTTCGTGACTGGTGACCGCCTTGATGATGTCGGGCAGTTGCAGCCCCAGCAGCAGGAAGATCAGGCCGTTGAAACTGAACTCCAGCAGCGACCAGACACTGCGGTTGAGCAGGCGGGTGCTGGTCTGGCGCGGCAGCAGGTCGAGCCAGCTCTGCATCATGCCGGCCGCCACCGCCGAAAGGATGCCCGAGGCGCCCAGGCGCTCGGCCAGGACATAGGCGGCAAACGGCAGCAACAGCATGAACACCACGTGGGTGGCCGGGTCATCCCAGCCGCGGGCGATCATCCAGGCCCGCAGGCGACCCACCAGCCAGCTCAGGGCGACACCGATGGCCAAACCGCCCACCGCCACCAGCACGAACGTCAGGCTGGCCTCGGCCAGGGAGAACACCCCGGTGATCGCCGCGACCAGGGCGAACTTGAAGGTCACCAGGCCCGAGGCATCGTTCATCAGCGCCTCGCCCTGGAGCATGTGCATCAAGGGGGTCGGCAAACGGTCCTGGGTAATGGCCGAAACGGCCACGGCGTCGGTGGGCGACAGCACGGCGGCCAGGGCAAAGGCCACCGGCAGCGGAATGCTCGGCAGGATCCAGTGAATGAAGTAACCGGCACCGACCACGGTGAACAGCACCAGCCCCACGGCCAGGGTCAGTATCGGCCCGCGCAGGCGCCAGAGGTCGCGCTTGGGCATGCGCCAGCCGTCGGCGAACAGCAACGGTGGCAGGAACAGAAAGAGAAACAACTCCGGGTCCAGGGCCACGTGCAGCCCCAGGGTCGGCCAGGCGAGCAAGGCCCCGGCGCCGATTTGCACCAGGGGCAACGGCAGCGGGATGACTCGACCGACAAGTTTGGAGACACTCACCAGCATCAGCAGGATGAGAACGGTGTAGGCTGATTGCATTCGGCGTGTTCCTGTTCAATTCAAGCGCAGTCAATGGCATGACGGTCGCCCGGGCCAGGCGCTGCCATTGAAACGACATAGTAGCCGCTCAAGCTGCGGGCGCACCGCTGCACAAAAGTCGCAGAGGCCGCCGAAACATGTAACACAATGCTACAAAGACCCTGACCAAGGCCAACCCAACCCAGCTGACCGTGGCATAATCCTTCACCATTTTTTCCCAGGAGGGGCAAGACATGACCAAACGCGACACGCCATTGCACCTTTATGGAATCAAGGCCTGCGACACCATGAAGAAAGCCCGTACCTGGCTGGAAGACCAAGGCCTGGGCTACGACTTTCACGATTACAAGACCCAAGGCATCGACCGTGCCAGCCTGACCCGCTGGTGCGACGAGCACGGCTGGGAAACAGTCCTCAACCGTGCCGGCACTACCTTCCGCAAGCTCGAAGACGCCCAGAAGGCCGATCTCGACCAGGCCAGGGCCATCGAACTGATGCTGGCCCAGCCATCGATGATCAAGCGCCCTGTGCTCGACCTCGGCGAGCGGACGTTGGTCGGCTTCAAGCCCGACCTGTACGCAGCCGCCTTTCAATAACGCGGCGCCACGCTTTCATTCAAATTCGCAAGAGGTAACTGCATGTCCACTACCCTGTTCAGCCTGGCCTTCGGTGTCGGCACCCAGAACCGTCAAGGCGCCTGGCTGGAAGTCTTCTACGCGCAACCCTTGATCAACCCGAGCGCCGAGCTGGTCGCCGCCGTGACCCCGGTGCTGGGTTACGAAGGTGGCAACCAGGCCATCGCCTTCAGCAACGCCCAGGCCGCGCAACTGGCCGAGGCCGTCAAGGGCATCGACGCCGCCCAGGCCGCCCTGCTGACCCGCCTGGCCGAAAGCAGCAAGCCGCTGGTCGCCACCCTGCTGGCCGAAGACGCCGCCCTGAGCTCGACCCCGGAAGCCTACCTCAAGCTGCACCTGCTCTCGCACCGCCTGGTCAAGCCGCACGGCCTGAGCCTGGCCGGCATCTTCCCGCTGCTGCCGAACGTGGCCTGGACCAGCCAGGGTGCGGTCGACCTGGCCGAGCTGGCCGAGCAGCAACTGGAAGCGCGCCTGAAGGGCGAGCTGCTGGAAGTGTTCTCGGTCGACAAGTTCCCGAAAATGACCGACTACGTCGTGCCGGCTGGCGTGCGTATCGCCGACAGTGCCCGTGTACGCCTGGGCGCCTACATCGGCGAAGGCACCACCATCATGCACGAAGGCTTCGTCAACTTTAACGCCGGCACCGAAGGCCCTGGCATGATCGAAGGCCGCGTATCGGCTGGCGTATTCGTCGGCAAGGGTTCGGACCTGGGCGGCGGCTGCTCGACCATGGGCACCCTGTCCGGTGGCGGCAACATCGTCATCAAGGTTGGCGAAGGCTGCCTGATCGGCGCCAACGCCGGTATCGGCATTCCGCTGGGCGACCGCAACACGGTCGAAGCCGGCCTGTACATCACCGCCGGTACCAAGGTGAACCTGCTGGACGAGAACAACCAGCTGGTCAAAGTGGTCAAGGCCCGCGACCTGGCCGGCCAGACCGACCTGCTGTTCCGTCGCAACTCGCTGAACGGCGCCGTGGAGTGCAAGACCCACAAGTCGGCCATCGAGCTGAACGAAGCGCTGCACGCCCACAACTAAGTGGTACCATCGGGTCTGGCCAACGCCAGGCCCGATACCCAGGTCCGATCATCATGTTCCAGCCCTCCCCGTGGCGCGCTGACTTCCCAGCTATCGCCGCCCTGCAACGCCAGCACCAGACCTACCTGGACAGCGCTGCCACCACGCAAAAACCGCAAGTTCTGCTCGATACCCTGAGCCACTATTACAGCCATGGTGCCGCCAATGTGCACCGTGCCCAGCACCTGCCTGGCGCCCTGGCCACCCAGGCCTTCGAACGCAGCCGCGAGAAGGTCGCCGCCTGGCTCAACGCCAGCGACACCCAGCAGATCGTCTTCACCCATGGCGCGACTTCGGCCCTGAACCTGTTGGCCTATGGCCTTGAGGGGCTGTTCGAAGCCGGAGACGAGATCGCCGTCAGCGCCCTGGAGCACCACGCCAACCTGCTGCCCTGGCAGCAACTGGCCCGGCGTCGTGGGCTCAAGCTGGTGGTACTGCCGCTCGATAGCCGCGGCCTGATCGATCTCGAGCTCGCCCTGCAGCTGATCGGTCCCCGCACCCGCTTGCTGGCCGTCAGCCAGTTGTCCAACGTGCTCGGTGCCTGGCAGCCCCTGGCGCCGCTGCTGGCCCACGCCCATGCCCAGGGCTGCCTGACCGTGGTCGACGGCGCCCAGGGCGTGGTCCACGACCGCCAGGACATGCAGCAACTGGGCTGCGACTTCTATGTGTTCTCCAGCCACAAGCTCTATGGCCCCGATGGGGTCGGCGTGCTCTATGGTCGCACCCAGGCCCTGGCACGCCTGCATCACTGGCAGTTCGGTGGCGAGATGGTCCAGGTGGCCGATTACCATGACGCCAGCTTTCGATCCGCCCCCCTGGGTTTCGAGGCCGGTACCCCACCCATCGCCGGCGTGATCGGCCTGGGCGCCAGCCTCGATTACCTGACCGGGCTCGATGCACAGGCTGTTGCCGAGCACGAAGCCGGCCTGCACCGCTACCTGCTGCGCGGCCTGAGCGATCGCGAAGGCATCCGCCTGCTCGGACAACCGAACCTGGCGCTCGCCAGTTTCGTGGTCGAGGGCGTGCACAACGCCGACCTCGCCCACCTGCTCACCGAGCAGGGCATTGCCGTACGAGCCGGCCATCACTGCGCCATGCCGCTGCTCAAGGGCCTCGGCCTGGATGGCGCGATCCGGGTGTCGCTGGGGCTGTACAACGATTCCGATGACCTGCAGCGCTTCTTCGAGGCACTGGATCAAGCCCTGGAGTTGCTGCGATGAGCCTGAGCGCCAGCGCCCGGGATGCGCTTGCCAGCTTCGAACAGGCCGCCGGGTGGGAGCAGCGCGCCCGTTTGCTGATGCAATGGGGCGAGCGCCTTGAGCCGCTGGAGGATGGGCAAAAGTCCGAAGCCAACCGGGTGCATGGCTGCGAAAGCCAGGTCTGGCTGGTGGCCGAGCAGCACGATGGCCAGTGGCGCTTCAAGGGCGCCAGTGATGCACGCATCATTCGTGGCCTGCTGGCCTTGCTGCTGATTCGGGTTGAAGGCCTGTCCAGCGCCGAACTGGCGCAACTGGACCTGCCCGGCTGGTTCAATCAGCTGGGCCTGGGTCGCCAGCTTTCTCCCTCGCGCAGCAACGGCCTGAACGCCGTGCTGCAACGCATGGCTCAGCTCGCCGCCGGCGCCTGAGTCTTGCGCTCGGACGGCCGGCGCACGCCAGCCACGAGTTTTTCCACCGCCTTGCTGGCGGCGACCATGCCGAAGGTCGCCGTCACCATCATCACCGCGCCAAAGCCGCCCGAGCAGTCGAGCTTGACGCCCTCGCCGACAAAACTCTTCTGCAGGCAGACACTGCCATCGCCCTTGGGGTAACGCAGTTGCTCGGTGGAGAACACGCAGGGCACGCTGTAGTTACGCGAGACATTGCGGGAAAAGTTGTAGTCCCGACGCAGGGTCGAACGCACCCGCGAGGCCAGCGGGTCGTTGAAGGTCTTGTTCAGGTCGGCGACCTGGATCTGGGTCGGGTCGATCTGTCCGCCGGCGCCGCCGGTGGTGATGATGGTGATCTTGCGCCGCCTGCACCAGCCAATCAGGGCGGCCTTGGCCATGACGCTGTCGATGCAGTCGATCACACAGTCGATGTCCTCGCCGATGTACTCGGGCAAGGTCTCCTTGGTCACGAAGTCGACCACTGCATGCACCTTGCAGGCCGGGTTGATCGCCCGCAGGCGCTCGGCCATGACCTCGGCCTTGGCGCGACCGACATTACCTTCCATCGCATGCAGCTGGCGGTTGGTATTGCTGACGCAGACGTCATCCAGGTCGAACAGGGAGATTTCACCCACGCCGCTACGGGCCATGGCCTCGGCCGCCCAGGAGCCCACGCCACCAATACCGACGATGGCCACATGGGCCTCGCGCAGGCGCTGCAAGCCGCTGTCACCGTACAACCGGGCAACACCGGCAAAGCGTGGATCATCTGTACTCATGGCCATACCCCGAAAAAACCGGCGCGCATTATAGGCTTCTTGCCGCTCGATGGCATCCCGCTTCGGACCGCCTACCCGCGTAGGAATTAGTAAAAGCAGGTGTAATCCTGTTTTAATGGTCCTGGCAATCCCTAGTCCTGGACGACAACTGCACGGGCTTCAGAACTTCACCACGTGAAGTCAATCTAACCTGTTGCGCCGCCCTTTTCCTACACAGGATAGGCGGTCAAAGCGCAGGATCCGCGCCCTGTGGCGCTTGCCCGTTCCACCCTTCGGAACCCGAACTATCTATGTCATCGCGTAAATTTGGTATCAACCTGGTGATAGTCATGGCCATTGCCGCGCTATTCACCGGGTTCTGGGCGCTGATCAACCGCCCGGTTTCCGCCCCCGACTGGCCGGAGCAGATTTCCGGCTTTTCCTACTCGCCGTTCCGCCTCGGAGAAAGCCCGCAAAAGGGTCAGTACCCCAGTGAGGACGAACTGCGCCAGGACCTCGAGCAACTGAGCAAGCTCACCGACAGCATCCGCATCTATACGGTCGAAGGCTCCCAGGCCGAGATTCCGCGCCTGGCTGAAGAATTCGGCTTGCGGGTGACCCTCGGGGTGTGGATCAGCCCGGATCTGGAGCGCAACGAGCGGGAGATCCAGAAAGCCATCGAACTGGCCAACAGTTCGCGCAGTGTCGTGCGGGTCATGGTCGGCAACGAGGCCCTGTTCCGCGAAGAGATTACCCCTGAAGCCCTGATCCAGTACCTGGACCGGGTGCGTGCCGCGGTCAAGGTGCCAGTGACCACCAGCGAGCAGTGGCACATCTGGAAAGAACACCCCGAGCTTGCCAAGCACGTCGACCTGGTGGCGGCGCACATCCTGCCGTACTGGGAATTCATTCCAATGAAGGACGCCGGCCAGTTCGTGCTCGACCGCGCCCGCGACCTCAAGCAATTGTTCCCGCGCAAACCGCTGCTGCTGTCCGAGGTCGGCTGGCCGAGCAACGGCCGCATGCGCGGCGGTGCCGATGCCACCCCGGCGGACCAGGCCATCTACCTGCGTACCCTGGTCAACAAGCTCAACCGCCAGGGCTACAACTACTTCGTCATCGAAGCCTACGACCAGCCGTGGAAAGCCAGCGACGAAGGCTCGGTGGGCGCCTACTGGGGCGTGTTCAACGCGGCCCGCCAGCAGAAGTTCAATTTCGAAGGGCCGGTGGTGGCCATTCCGCAATGGCGCGTACTGGCCGTAGGCTCGGTGGTGCTTGCGATGCTCTCGCTGACCCTGCTGCTGATCGACGGCTCGGCGCTGCGCCAGCGCGGTCGTACCTTCCTGACCTTCATCGCCTTCCTGTGCGGTTCGGTGCTGGTGTGGATCGGCTATGACTACAGCCAGCAATACAGCACCTGGTTCAGCCTGACGGTGGGCTTCCTGCTCGCCCTGGGCGCCCTCGGGGTATTCATCGTGCTGCTCACCGAAGCCCATGAACTGGCCGAAGCGGTGTGGATTCACAAGCGCCGGCGCGAGTTCCTGCCGGTGCAGGCCGACAGTGCCTACCGACCGAAGGTGTCGGTGCATGTGCCGTGCTACAACGAGCCGCCGGAGATGGTCAAACAGACCCTCAACGCCCTGGCCGCCCTGGATTATCCGGACTACGAAGTCCTGATCATCGACAACAACACCAAGGACCCGGCCGTCTGGGAGCCGATCAAGGCCCACTGCGAAATGCTCGGCGAGCGCTTCAAGTTCTTCCACGTCTCGCCCCTGGCCGGCTTCAAGGGCGGCGCGCTGAACTACCTGATCCCGCACACGGCCAAGGACGCCGAGGTGATCGCGGTGATCGACTCGGACTACTGCGTCGACCGCAACTGGCTCAAGCACATGGTGCCGCACTTCGCCGACCCGAAGATCGCCGTGGTGCAATCGCCCCAGGACTACCGCGACCAGCACGAAAGCACCTTCAAGAAGCTGTGCTACAGCGAGTACAAGGGCTTCTTCCATATCGGCATGGTCACCCGCAATGACCGCGACGCGATCATCCAGCACGGCACCATGACCATGACCCGTCGCTCGGTGCTCGAGGAACTGGGCTGGGCCGACTGGTGCATCTGTGAAGACGCCGAACTGGGCCTGCGGGTGTTCGAGAAGGGCTATTCGGCCGCCTATTCCCACGAAAGCTATGGCAAGGGCCTGATGCCCGACACCTTCATCGACTTCAAGAAGCAGCGCTTCCGCTGGGCCTACGGCGCCATCCAGATCATCAAGCGCCATGCCGCCAGCCTGCTGCGCGGCAAGGATTCGGAACTGACTCGCGGCCAGCGCTACCACTTCCTGGCCGGCTGGCTGCCGTGGATCGCCGACGGCATGAACATCTTCTTCACCGTCGGTGCCCTGCTCTGGTCGGCGGCGATGATCATCGTGCCGCAACGGGTCGACCCGCCACTGCTGATCTTCGCCATCCCGCCGCTGGCACTGTTCGTGTTCAAGGTCGGCAAGATCGTGTTCCTCTACCGCCGCGCGGTCGGGGTCAACCTCAAGGACGCCTTCGCCGCGGCCCTGGCGGGCCTGGCGCTGTCGCACACCATCGCCAAGGCGGTGCTGTACGGGTTCTTCACCAGCAGCATCCCGTTCTTCCGCACGCCGAAGAATGCCGACAGCCATGGTTTGCTGGTGGCGCTTTCCGAAGCCCGCGAAGAGCTGTTCATCATGTTGCTGCTGTGGGGCGCCGCGGCCGGGATCTACCTGGTCCAGGGGCTGCCGAGCAATGACATGCGCTTCTGGGTGACCATGCTGCTGGTGCAGTCGCTGCCGTACCTGGCGGCGCTGATCATGGCGATGCTGTCGTCGCTGCCCAAGCCGGTGGACGCCGCCCAGCCTGCCCAGGCGTCCTAAAGCACCACAGAAACCACTGTAGGAGCGGGCTTGCCCCCGCGATTGCGCACTGACAGTCACAGTGTGCATCGCGGGGCAAGCCCGCTCCTACAGGATTGGCTCACAGCCAGCCTGTGGGGACCACCCCCTGACAAACGACACAGATCCGAAGTCCGGACGCCGGTCTTTTGCTATAAGATAACCCCCCTCGAATTCGTGCCCTGCCTTGCCCCCGGAGTACCCCCAATGACGGCCCCTGCCGACCTCTCGCCTACCCTTGAACTGGCCTGCGACCTGATCCGTCGCCCCTCGGTGACCCCGGTGGACGCCGATTGCCAGAAACAGATGATGCAGCGCCTGGGCGATGCCGGCTTCATGCTCGAGCCGATGCGTATCGAAGACGTCGACAACTTCTGGGCCACCCACGGTACCCAGGACGGCCCGGTGCTGTGCTTCGCCGGCCACACCGATGTAGTGCCTACCGGCCCGGTGCAGGCCTGGCAGAACGACCCGTTCGAAGCCCTGATCGATGCCGACGGCATGCTCTGCGGTCGTGGCGCCGCCGACATGAAAGGCAGCCTGGCGGCCATGGTGGTGGCCTGCGAGCGCTTCGTCGCCGACTACCCGAACCATCGCGGCAAGGTCGCGTTCCTGATCACCAGCGACGAAGAAGGCCCGGCCCACCACGGCACCAAGGCCGTCATCGAACGCCTGGCCGCGCGCAAGGAACGCCTGGACTGGTGCATCGTCGGTGAGCCGTCGAGCACCAGCCTGGTCGGCGACGTGGTCAAGAACGGCCGCCGTGGCTCGCTCGGCGCCAAATTGACCGTGCGTGGTGTGCAGGGCCACGTGGCCTACCCGCACCTGGCGAAGAATCCGATCCACCTGGCCGCACCGGCCCTGGCGGAGCTGGCGGCCGAACACTGGGATGAAGGCAACGCCTTTTTCCCGCCGACCAGCTTCCAGATTTCCAACGTCAACTCCGGTACGGGTGCCACCAACGTGGTGCCGGGCGAGCTGACCGCGCTGTTCAACTTCCGTTTCTCCACCGAATCGACCGTCGAAGGCCTGCAACAGCGCGTTGCCGCCATCCTCGACAAGCACCAGCTGGACTGGCATGTGGACTGGGCGCTGTCGGGCCTGCCATTCTTGACCGAACCGGGTGACCTGCTCGACGCGGTAGCGGCCAGCATCAAGGCCGTCACCGGCCGCCAGACGACGCCGTCGACCAGCGGCGGCACCTCCGATGGCCGCTTCATCGCCACCCTCGGCACCCAGGTGGTCGAGCTGGGCCCGGTCAACGCCACCATCCACCAGGTCAACGAGCGGATCCTGGCCAGCGATCTCGATGTCCTGACCGAGATCTACTACCAGACCCTGACCCGGTTGCTTGCCTGATGCTCACCTGCCCCATTTGCAGCGCCGCGCTGAGCGCGGTCGACAACGGCGTCGCCTGCCCTGCCGGCCACCGTTTCGACCGGGCTCGCCAGGGCTACCTGAACCTGCTGCCGGTGCAGCACAAGAACAGCCGCGACCCGGGCGACAACCAGGCCATGGTCGAAGCCCGCCGCGACTTCCTCAATGCCGGTCATTACGCCCCGGTGGCACGACGCCTGGCGGAACTGGCGGCCGAGCGCGCTCCGGCGCGCTGGCTGGACATCGGCTGTGGCGAGGGCTACTACACGGCGCAGATCGCCCAGGCGCTGCCCCAGGCCGACGGCTACGCCCTGGACATCTCCCGCGAAGCGGTCAAACGTGCCTGCAAGCGCGATCCAGCGGTCACCTGGCTGGTGGCGAGCATGGCCCGGGTGCCCCTGGCCGATGCCAGCTGCCAGTTCCTGGCCAGTGTGTTCAGCCCCCTCGACTGGCAGGAGGCCCTGCGCCTGCTGGCGCCCGGTGGCGGCCTGATGCGCGTCGGCCCGACCAGCGAACACCTGATCGAACTGCGCCAGAAGCTCTACGATGAAGTGCGCGACTACGCCGACGACAAGCACCTGGCCCTGGTGCCCGCCGGCATGCAGCATGCCCACAGTGAAACCCTGAAGTTCCGCCTGAGCCTTGTCGACGGCAAGTCCCGCGCCGACCTGCTGGCCATGACCCCCCATGGCTGGCGCGCCAGCGCAGAAAAACGAGCCCGCGTCATCGAGCAGGCCGAGCCTTTCGAGGTCACGGTATCGATGCGTTACGATTATTTCGTGCGCCAAGACTGAGCACACCCGGAGCCCCCCATGCGCCAACCCGATATCGAGATTTACCTCAAGGACGCCGACGTCGACCACAAGCAGATTGCCCAGTGGCTCGGCGAAGCCCTGGGTCCTTGCAGCGAATGGACGCAGAAAGGCCAGACCTTCAAGTGCAAGGCCGGTAACATTCCGGTTACCTGGTTACCGAAGGCTGTAGGCAAATGGAACAGTCTTTACCTGGAAAGCGACCAGACGCCCTGGGCGGATGACATCGCTTGCGCCCGCGCCGCGTTCGCCGCGCTGAACGTCGAAGTACGTTGCGCACCTGGCAGCTGGGTCGAGGAAGAAGGTGAAGAGGATGCCGATCGCTGGATCCGCATCAGTGCCGACGGTGAAGAAGAAATCACCTGGCGGACGAACTAGCCGCCGAAGGTCAGGCTGCAAGCTACAAGTTACAAACCTGGCACGGCCGGCTTGCAGCTTGTAGCTTCAAACTTGCGATCTAAAGCGCTTACAGCCCGATTACGTCTTCTGCCTGCAGGCCCTTCTGGCCCTGCGTCAGGCTGTATTCGACCTGTTGGCCTTCGATCAGGGTGCGATGCCCCTCACCACGAATGGCACGGTAGTGAACGAACACGTCCGCGCCACCTTCACGCTGAATGAAGCCATAACCTTTGGCGTCATTGAACCACTTTACACTTCCAGTCTCACGAGACGACATCTGAACTACTCCGGATTTTTATTTTGGAATCGCCTTGCATGCAGAGAGGTCACCACCCTCTGCCGACGCAGCTTGCAGAAATCTCCTGCAAGCTGCGGACCGAGTATATGCCACACTTAAATTATTTTTCATGACCGGAGTGCTTTTTGCTGAACTTGCGCAGATACGGCACACTAACCGACTGAGCATTTACTCGAAAACTCCCTCCAGAGCACACACCGTATGACCCGTTCCCCCCTGCGCCGCCTGATCTTTGGCGCCCTGCGTCGCCTGTTGTACCTGTGGGTTCGCTCCGAGACCATCAACCAGTCATCCTTCACCCTGAACCTGGATCGCAGCCGTCCGGTGTTCTACGCCCTGCAGTCGCCCTCGCTGACGGACCTGGCAGTGCTCGACCGCGAGTGCACCAAAGCCGGGCTACCGCGTCCGATACTGCCCGTGGCGGTCGGCACCCTGCAGGAACCGGCCGCCTTCTTCTACCTGACCCCGGACCCTGACTGGCTCGGCCGCCAGGACAAACGCGGCGCGCCACCCACCCTCTCCCGCCTGGTCAATGCCATCAGCCAGCATGCCGAGGAAGATGCGCAGATCATCCCCGTCAGTGTGTTCTGGGGCCAGTCGCCGGCCAGCGAGTCCAGCCCGTGGAAGCTGCTGTTCGCCGACAGTTGGGCGGTCACCGGCCGCCTGCGCCGCTTGCTCACCGTACTGATCCTGGGACGCAAGACCCGCGTGCAGTTCTCCGCGCCCATTCACCTGCGCGAACTGGTCCAGCACAACAAGGGGCACGAGCGCACCGTGCGCATGGCCCAGCGCCTGCTGCGGGTACACTTTCGCAACCTCAAGACCGCGGTCATCGGCCCGGATATCTCGCACCGGCGCAATCTGGTCAAGGGCCTGGTCCATGACCCGCTGGTACGCCAGGCCATTGCCGATGAAGCCGAACGCGAAAACATCCCGCTGGCCAAGGCCGAGGCCCAGGCCTTGCGCTACGGCAACGAGATCGCCTCAGACTACACCTACACCGCCATCCGCTTCATGGAAGTGGTGCTGAGCTGGTTCTGGAACAAGATCTACGACGGCATCAAGGTCAACCACATCGAGCAAGTGCAGGGCATCGCCCCGGGCCATGAAGTCATCTACGTGCCCTGCCACCGCAGTCACATGGACTACCTGCTGCTGTCCTACCTGCTGTTCCGCAACGGCCTGACCCCGCCGCACATCGCCGCCGGGATCAATCTCAACATGCCGGTGATCGGCGGCCTGCTGCGCCGTGGCGGCGCCTTCTTCATGCGTCGCACCTTCAAGGGCAACCCCCTGTACACCGCGGTGTTCAACGAGTACCTGCACACCCTGTTCACCAAGGGTTTTCCAGTGGAGTACTTCGTCGAGGGCGGTCGCTCGCGCACCGGGCGCATGCTGCAGCCGAAAACCGGCATGCTGGCCATCACCCTGCGCAGCTACCTGCGCTCCTCGCGTACGCCGATCGTCTTCGTTCCGGTGTATATCGGCTACGAACGCGTGCTCGAAGGCCGTACCTACCTGGGCGAACTGCGCGGCGCCAGCAAGAAGAAAGAATCGATCTTCGACATCTTCAAGGTGCTGGGCGCCCTCAAGCAGCGCTTCGGCCAGGTGGCGGTGAACTTCGGCGAACCGATTCGCCTGGGCGCCTTCCTCGACCAGCAGCAACCCGGCTGGCGCGAACAGAACCACGCGCCACAGTTCCGCCCGGCCTGGCTCAACGAGACCACCTCGCGCCTGGGCGAGAAGGTTGCCCGCCATATGAACGAAGCGGCGGCGATCAACCCGGTCAACCTGGTGGCCCTGGCCCTGCTGTCCACCAGCCGCCTGGCCCTGGACGAACGCGCCCTGGCGCGGGTGCTGGACCTGTACCTGGCCCTGTTGCGCCAGGTGCCCTACTCGCCGCACACCACGTTGCCAGACGGCGATGGCCTGGCGCTGATCAACCACGTCAGGGGCATGGACCTGCTGGCCGAACAGAAAGACGCCCTGGGCAGGATCCTCTACCTGGACGAACAGAACGCGGTACTGATGACCTACTACCGCAACAACGTCCTGCACATCTTCGCCCTGCCGGCGCTGCTGGCGAGCTTCTTCCTCAGCAGCTCGCGGATGAGCCGCGAGATGATCCTGCAGTACACCCGGGCGCTGTACCCTTACCTGCAGTCGGAGCTGTTCATTCGCTGGGAGCTCGACACCCTGGACGAGGTCATCGACCAATGGCTGCAAGCCTTCATCGACCAGGGCCTGCTGCGCTTCGAGAACGGCGTGTACCTGCGTCCGGCGCCCAGCTCACGGCAGTTCGTGCTGCTGACCCTGCTGGCCCGGGCAATCACCCAGACCCTGCAACGCTTCTACATGGCCACCGCCCTGCTGCTCAACAGCGGCCAGCACAGCCTCAGCGCCGAAGAACTGGAAGACCTGTGCGTGGTCATGGCCCAGCGCCTGTCGATCCTGCATGGGCTCAATGCCCCGGAATTCTTCGACAAGACCCTGTTCCGTCACTTCATCCAGACCCAGATCGCGCAGGGCGTGCTGCGCCCTGACAGCAACGGCAAGCTGGGCTACCACGAGAAACTCAGCGAATTGGCCGAAGGTGCGGCCAAGCGCGTACTGTCGGCCGAAATTCGCCTGTCGATCCGCCAGGTAGCCCTGCACCGCAGCGAAGACACCACCGAAACCCCGGCATAAAGGAGCCACTGATGAAAAAACTGACCCTGATCCTGCTTGGCAGCCTGCTGGCCGCCTGCAGCAGCACCCCGCCGGCGCCGAAGGCCAGCCTCGATGGCGAAGTCTACTACTTGCAGCGCATTGCCCTGCCGCCTGCCGCCACCTTGAGTGTCAGTCTGCAGGACGTCTCGCTGATGGATGCCCCCGCCGTCACCCTGGCCAGCCAGAACGGCCCGGTCAAAGGCCAGGTGCCACTGCCTTTCCACCTGAGCTACGACCCGACCCAGATCAAGCCCGGCCACCGCTATGCGGTCAGCGCGCGGATCGAGCTGGACGGCAAGCTGCTGTTCATCAACACCGAGCACCACGGCGTGCAACTCGATGGCAACGACCCGCAACCGCTACGGATCAAGGTCGACGCCGTTCGCTGATTGCCCGTTCCAACCGCTGATAAGGATGCTGCCATGTTTCGTCCCGCTCTCACCTTCACCGGCCTGTGCGCCGGCCTGCTGCTCTCGGCCAGTGCCATGGCACTGTCGCTCACCGATCTGAGCCAGAAAGACGCCTCTGCCGGCCTCAAGGACGCCCTGACCCAGGGTGCACAAGTTGCCGTCAAGCAACTGGGCACCCCGGGTGGCTTCAGCAGCAACCCCGATGTGCGCATCGAACTGCCGGGCAACCTGGGCAAGGCTGCCAAGACCATGAAGAAATTCGGCATGGGTGCCCAGGTCGAGCAACTGGAAGCCAGCATGAACCAGGCTGCCGAGGCCGCCGTGCCCCAGGCCCAGGCGCTGTTGGTCGATGCCGTGAAGAAAATGACCGTCGAGGACGCCAAGGGCATTCTCGGTGGCGGCAACGACGCGGCCACCCAGTACCTGGACAAGACCAGCCGCGAGCAGATCCGCGCCAAGTTCCTGCCGATCGTCAAGCAAGCCACCGACCAGGTCGGCCTGGCCCAGCAGTACAACAATTTCGCCGGGCAAGCAGCGAGCCTGGGCGTGCTGGATGCCAAGAACGCCAACGTCGAAGGCTACGTGACCGAGCAGGCGCTCAACGGCCTGTTCGAGATGATCGCCAAGCAGGAAGAAAGCATTCGCCAGAACCCGGCGGCAGCGGCGACCAGCATGGCCAAGAAGGTGTTTGGCGTGCTGTAAACCGCCAGGGCTGCGTTGCAGCCCATCGCCGGCTTTGCCGGCTCCCACAGGTCATGCAGGCACAGATTGACCATGTGGGAGCCGGCAGCGCCGGCGATGAGGCCCTCAGGGCTTCCTGACCCTGAACCACGCCGCATACAGCGCCGGCAGGAACAACAGCGTCAACGCCGTCGCCACGATCAAACCGCCCATGATCGCCACCGCCATCGGCCCGAAGAACACGCTGCGCGACAGCGGGATCATCGCCAGCACCGCCGCCAGGGCGGTCAGCACGATCGGCCGGAAGCGCCTTACCGTCGCCTCGATAATCGCCTGCCAGCGGTCGAGACCGGCGGCGATGTCCTGTTCGATCTGATCGACCAGGATCACCGAGTTGCGCATGATCATCCCCGACAGGGCAATGGTCCCGAGCATGGCGACAAAGCCGAACGGCTGGCGGAACACCAGCAGGAACAGGGTCACCCCGATCAGCCCCAGGGGCGCGGTGAGGAACACCATCACCGTGCGCGAGAAGCTGCGCAGCTGCAGCATCAGCAAGGTCAGCACCACCACGATGAACAGTGGCACACCGGCGTTCACCGACTTCTGCCCGCGGGTGGAGTCTTCCACCGTGCCGCCGACTTCCAGCAGGTAGCCATCGGGCAGCTCGGCGCGAACCGGGTCCAGGGTCGGCAGGATCTGCTTGACCAGGGTGACCGGCTGCTCCTTGCCGTAGATGTCGGCCCGCACCGTGACATTGGGCAGGCGGTTGCGGTGCCAGATGATGCCTTCCTCGAAGCCGTACTCCAGGGTCGCCACCTGCGACAGGGCCACGCTGCGACCATTGTCGGTGGGCACGGCCAGGCTCGGCAGGTTGGCAAGCTCGGTGCGCTCCTGCTGGGTACCGCGCAGGAGAATCTCGATCAGCTCGTTGTCTTCACGGAACTGGCTGACCGAGGAGCCGGTCAGCGAGCTTTGCAGGAACCTGGCCAGGTTGGCGGTACTCACTCCCAGGGCGCGGGCGCGGTCCTGGTCGATGTTCAGGTAGACCACCTTGCTCGGCTCTTCCCAGTCCAGGTGCACGTTGACCACATGGGGGTTCTCGCGCACCTTGGCCGCCACCTTGCGGGCCAGGGCACGCACTTGCTCGATGTGCTCGCCGGTCACGCGGAACTGCACCGGGTACCCCACGGGCGGACCGTTCTCCAGGCGCGTGACCCGCGAGCGCAGGTCGGCGAACTGTTCGTCGAGGGTGGTGATCAACCAGCTGCGCAAGGCTTCGCGCTCCTCGATGGTCTTGGCCAGGACCACGAACTGGGCGAAGCTGGCTGCCGGCAGTTGCTGGTCCAGCGGCAGGTAGTAGCGCGGCGAGCCGGTGCCAACATAGGCCACGTAGTTGTCGATCCCGGCGCGCTCCTTGAGCATCGCCTCCAGGCGTTTCACCTGTTCGGTGGTATTGCTCAGCGATGCCCCTTCGGCCAGTTTCAGGTCGACCATCAGCTCCAGCCGCCCGGAAGCCGGGAAGAACTGCTGGGGCACGAAACGGAACAACAGGATGCTGCCGACGAACAGCGCAATGGTCGCCACGATCACCGTCTTGCGCCGCTCCACGCACCAGCCCACCAGGCGTCGTACCCGCTGGTAGAACGGTGTGCCGTAAGGGTCCGGCCCGCCTTCGGTGGTGCCATGCTTGGCCGCATGCAGCTTGGCCAGGTCCGGCAGCAGGCGCTCGCCCAGGTAAGGGACGAAGACCACGGCGGCGATCCAGGAGGCGATCAAGGCAATGGTCACCACCTGGAAGATCGAACGGGTGTACTCGCCCGTGCCGGATTGCGCAGTGGCGATCGGCAGGAAGCCTGCGGCGGTGATCAGGGTGCCGGTGAGCATCGGGAAGGCCGTGCTGGTCCAGGCATAGCTGGCGGCCTTGAGGCGGTCGAAGCCCTGCTCCATCTTGATCGCCATCATCTCGACCGCAATGATCGCATCGTCCACCAGCAAGCCCAGGGCCAGCACCAGCGCCCCCAGGGAGATCTTGTGCAGGCCGATCCCCAGGTAGTACATGGTGGCGAAGGTCATGGCCAGCACCAGCGGAATGGCCAGGGCCACCACCAGACCGGTGCGCATCCCCAGGGAGAAGAAGCTCACCACCAGGACGATAGCCAGGGCCTCGACCAGCACCTTGACGAACTCGCCGACACCGGTTTTCACCGCGGCCGGCTGGTCGGAGACCTTGCGCAGTTCCATGCCGACCGGCAGGTTGTGGGCGATACGGGCGAACTCGGTTTCCAGGGCCTTGCCCAGCACCAGGATATCGCCGCCGGGCTTCATCGACACGGCAAGGCCAATGGCGTCTTCACCCATGAAACGCATGCGCGGTGCGGGTGGGTCGTTGAAGCCACGGCGCACCTGCGCCACATCGCCGATGCGCAAGGTTCGGTCGCCGACCCGGATCGGGAACTGCTCGATCTGCTCGACGGTATCGAAACGCCCGCTCACCCGCAGTTGCAGGCGTTCGCTGGGGGTCTCGAAGAAGCCGGCGGTGCTGACTGCGTTCTGCTCCTCAAGGGCCTGCTGCACGGCGGCCAGCGGCAGGCCGAGAGTGGCCAGCTTGAGGTTGGACAGCTCGATCCAGATCTTCTCGTCCTGCAGGCCCAGCAGCTCGACCTTGCCTACGTCCTTGACCCGTTGCAGCTGGATCTGCACCCGATCGGCATAGTCCTTGAGCACGGCATAGTCGAAGCCTTCACCGGTCAGCGCATAGATGTTGCCGAAGGTGGTGCCGAACTCGTCATTGAAGAACGGCCCCTGGATGCCGGGCGGCAGGGTGTGGCGGATGTCGGCGACCTTCTTGCGGATCTGGTACCACAGCTCGGGGATATCGGCCGAATGCATGGAGTCGCGGGCCATGAAGGTGACCTGGGACTCACCGGGACGCGAGAAGGACACGATCTTCTCGTACTCGCCGGTCTCCATCAGCTTCTTTTCAATGCGCTCGGTGACCTGGCGCGAGACTTCCTCGGCACTGGCCCCCGGCCAGTTGGTGCGGATCACCATGGCCTTGAAGGTGAACGGCGGGTCTTCGCTCTGCCCCAGCTTGGTGTAGGACAAAGCGCCGACCACCGCCAGGAGAATCATCAGGAACAGAACGATCTGCCGATTGCGCAGGGCCCAGGCGGAAAGGTTGAAACCCATCGGGACTTACTCCTTGTTAGCCGCCAGATTCACCACGCGATTGGAACGATCCACCGGACGCACCTGTTGCCCCTCCTGGAGCACATGCACGCCGGCCGCCACTACCCAGTCCGAGGCATTGAGGCCTTCGAGCACCGGAACAGTGCTTTCGCCATAGGCGCCCACCCGCACCGGTACACGCTTGAGGGTGTTGTTGGCATCCACGCGCCAGACGTAGGTCTGGCCGTTCTCCGCGGTCAGCGCCGACAACGGCACCGACAGCGGCACCTGCTGGGCATGCTGGATGTACACCCGCGCGCTCTGGCCCAGCTCGGCCGGCACCTTGCCGGCGCTGAATGCAATGCGCGCGGCGAAGGTGCGGGAGCGTGGATCGGCCGAAGGCGACAGCTCGCGGATACGGCCGGTGAAGCGCTCATCCGGTTGCGACCAGAGCTCCACCGACACCGGCTGGCCGACCTTGAAACGGCCGAACTGCTGCTCCGGCAGGCCGATCAGCACTTCACGTTCGCCATCGGTGGCCAGGGTGAACACGGTCTGCCCGGCGGACACCACCTGCCCCACTTCCACCTGGCGCTTGGCGATCACGCCGTCCTGGGAGGCCCGCAGCACCGCGTATTCGGCCTGGTTACCGGCCACGTCGAATTCGGCGCGCACCTGCTTGAGCCGGGCCTGGCCTGCGCGATAGAGGTTTTCGGCATTGTCGAATTGGGAGCGGCTGACCATCTGCCGGTCGAGCAGGGTCTTGTAGCGATCGCGTTCGGCCTTGACCAGGGTCAGGTTGGCCTCGGCCGCGGCCAGTTGGGCGCGGCTGGCTTCCAGCTGCAAGCGCACGTCCTGCGGGTCCAGCTCGGCCAGCGGCTGATCGGCCTTGACCCGCTGCCCCTCTTCGACCAGTCGCTTGCTGACCTTGCCGCCGATGCGGAACGCCAGCTCCGGCTCGAAGCGCGCACGCACCTCGCCCGGGTAGCTGTCGGCCGCGGCACTGGCCGGTTGCGGTTGCACCACCATGGCAGGACGCAGGGACGTCTGCGGCGCACTTTCCTGCCCGCAGGCAGACAGCAGCGCGGCAAGGGCGATGGGCAGGGCGAGGGGCAAGGCATGGCGCAACATGATGAATGACCTTTCGCGAGTGGCGCTTGGAATATTTATACTCGCGGGTATATTAAATCAGGGAGCCAGACCGGGGAAGCGTCGGCCCAAGAGAAAAAACGTATTAACACGCCGCCCTTATGTCGATAACTGCCAGCCCGGAACGGGTCGGCGATGTACCATGTGCACCTACTGGAACCTGTACAAGCCCCCATGCCCAACGATCTCACCGCTCCTGCCGGCCCAGGCCGGCCCAAAGACCTGGCCAAGCGCCAGGCCATTCTCGAGGCGGCCAAGCAGCTGTTTCTTACCCTTGGCTATGCCAGCACCAGCATGGATGCGGTCGCGACAGCGGCAGGTGTTTCAAAACTGACGGTCTACAGCCATTTCACCGACAAGGAGACGCTGTTCTCCTCGGCGGTGATGGCGACCTGCAAGGCGCAGTTGCCCGAACTGATTTTCGAGTTGCCCGAAGGCGTGGCGCTGGAGTCGGTACTGCTGAACATCGGCCGGGGCTTCCAGGCGCTGATCAGCAGTGAGGAGTCGGTCAACCTGCACCGCCTGATCATCGCCCTGGGCAACCAGGATCCCACGTTCAGCCAGTTCTTCTTCGAGGCAGGCCCCATGCGCGTGCTGCGCGAGATGGAGGCCTTGCTGCGTACCGTCGATCAGCGCGGCCTGCTGCGCATCGACAAGCCCGACCACGCCGCCGAGCATTTCTTCTGCCTGCTCAAGGGCGCGGCGAACTTTCGCCTGTTGCTCGGCTACGCCCCGGCGCTGGACGAGCAAGCCGCCGAAGCCCATGTGCAGGAGGTGGTGGCGCTGTTCATGCGCGCTTACCAACCTTAAGGCTTGAGGGCTTTCTTCGGGTAGATGTCGTAGCGGCTCGACTTGCCTTCCAGGCTGTGGCTGGGCTTTGGCCCGTCGATGATCGGCGCCTTGCGCGGGCGCTTGACCACCACCCGGTGGCTGGCCAGGGCCAGGGCTGCTTCCAGCAGCGCTGGCGCGTCCAGGTCGTCGCCCACCAGCGGGCGAAACACGCGCATTTCCTTTTTCACCAGGGCGCTCTTGTCGCGATGCGGGAACATCGGGTCGAGATAGATCACCTGGGGCGGCTCGCCCTGCCAGTTGCGCATGCGTTCGATGGCATTGCCGGCAAGCAGCTGCATGCGCGCGACGATAGGCCCGACCTCGGCATCGCCGGCGGCCCGGGCCAGGCCGTCCTGGAGCAGCGCGGCAACCAGTGGCTGGCGCTCGATCAGGGTCATCTGGCAGCCAAGGCTGGCCAGCACGAAAGCATCCTTGCCCAAGCCGGCCGTGGCATCGAGCACTTGCGGGCGCACGCCCTGGGCGATGCCCACGGCCTTGGCGATCATCTGCCCGCTGCCCCCGCCATACACTCGCCGGTGCGCCGCCGCACCCTCGACGAAGTCGACCCGCACAGGCCCTGGCGCCTGTGGCCCGAGCTGCTGGATCTGCAGGCCATCGACGCCCACCTGCACGGCAAACCCGGCCGTGTCGTCTTCCAGAGGCAGGTCCAGGCGCCGTGCCCATTCTTCGGCTTGCGCCTGATACTCGGCCGTCAGCGCCTCGACCCGGATACCGCCGTCCGCCTGTTGCTCCACCTTCACATCCTGTACTCAAAAAAATTAAATGATCGTCGGCCGCGGCCGATATACGCAGTATTCGCTATTTTGCCAGACCGGGACGGCCTGCGACTGCCATGACCGACATTCTTCAGCTCAGCTCAGGCTATTTATCGCCCGTAGGCAATTATGGCCGGCACAACACCCAGGCATTGGGCGGCGTCAGCCACCTGTGGCAGGATTTCTTTGCCCGTGCCCTGGCCGAGCAGCAGGCTGAAGGCAGCGAACCGGTCAGCCTCTCGCCCGCCCCCGTCGACCAGGTCACCGGCGAGCCTGTTGGCGGCAGCCAGGTCCTGGCGCACATTCACAGCCAGCGCCTGTGCAATGTCCAGGACACCGAGATCGCCCCGCCCGAGCCGCTGTTCCTGCCGATTGCCGAGTTCGAGCCCGAGCTGCTGGAAAAACTCGCGCCACCGTTCAGCGACGCAGAATTGATCGAGCAACAGCGCCAGCTGGATATCAGCAACAGCTGGGTACGCCCGGTGGTCATGAGCCAGGGGCATCCGCTGCCGGAGCCGGGCCCGGGTCCTGAGCCCAAGCCGCTGTATCTGCCGATCGCCGAGTTCGAGATGGAGCTGCTGGACAAGGCGCCTGAGCCGTTCGACGCCCCTACCCTGGTGGCCCAGCAATCGGCACTGGACTTCGACACCCGCTGGGCCCGCCCGGTAGTACTGAACAACGTGCGCATCGCCGCCTGAGTTTGGGCTTTGCCGAGAGCTCTATTTCTTTCTGCACATCTCAATGTCGCTTTGTGTTTTCAACTCAGTGTTGATTCCAAGTCGATACTTACAATACTCAATGATCCACTTTCGCTCCTCGGTCGTGAGGCGCTCAATTTTCCTGATTTCACCATCATTGGCGTGTATGTTGTAAAACCTGATCTGAGACGTCGGGTATTTCTTGATAAAAAAGACTGTCTCAATATCGCCATCTTCTAGAGCTTCGTAGTAGCCGATGTACAGCACAGCTACTACAGCCAGCACAACTGCAACCAATAGCCTTTTCATTCTTGCGGCGCCGGAGGGGGTAACAACCGGGTCTTGGCTCTTAGGTTTCTCACCAACTCCATTCCAATATTGCCCGGACAGACTTTTCCTTCAGAGGCCTGACCTGGGTACTCCCTATGGCCGCCAAAATGTTTGATAACGAATACACTCTTCAGCGAGTCGATCAAGTGCATCAGCGCGTCAATTTGAGCTGCTGGTATGGTGTTTATAGTGCTGTAGCCAATGCTGTTGAGGAGTACCCGCCCCTTGGCAACCCAGTCGCCTCCCTCTTCCGGTGTTGTCAGGTTTTCCAGCAAGACAATGCCAATCACTCCAGTGTTGAACTTGAAAACGCTCGATCCCTGGAGCCGAATATCGCGACCTTCGAAAATCTGCCCAGTGCAATCGATCCCATAGTGATAGCCGATATCATCGTACTTCTGGCTCAGGTGCCCTTTTTGTATCTCTTGCATCTGAACTACACCAGGTGTGCAGCTATGGCTTCTCCCGGCATGGTGCAGGGCAATCATGGTGTAGTCCCAGTCCATAACCATGTCAGGCTTGCCTTTCAATGCCCCCCAGGATGATCGTTCAACGAACGTCGCATTCAATGATCGAACTTTTTTGATGATCGCTTCGCGGGTAGCAGCGCGGTCGTTGACAGTGATGGGGACAGGGGCTGCAGATTGGCCAGGTTTTACTTCCTGAGCTTTTGCCGTCGTTGTAAAGGTCATCCCGGTCATAGAGTGCCCTCCGAGAATTCGCTCAGGTCACGGGCCGGAGCCTGGAACACCACATGAAGCTCGATCACGGAGTCAGCCGTAGGCGCCTCAACAATGGCGATGCCGCCGGCGTCCGTTCGTCCTACTTTTCGGTACCCATCAACCAGCGCAATGTATGCCCGGTTGGCCAACGGCTGGCCGGTGTCACTATCGGTAATGGCAAAGGATTTCATAAATCGGTTCGAGTCTTGGCCAGGAGCGCTGAAGCTTGCGATTTGGGTAGTGGCAAAAGTCGGATCGGGAACGACAGTGGTGTACTGAGTCGTTGATCCGTACACCACATGGTCAGGACATCCACAAAGCACTTTATCGCCCGTTGCGACATAAGGTTGTTTTTCTGACCAGTCGAAAGCCGTTCCCAGGATCGGGAACGCTCCTTTGCACTTGCTGCATCGGGCAAGATCGCCTGTTTGTGCAATGGCTTTGCTGCCTTCAAACCAGGTTGCCGTAGCCGATACCACCTCACCGAATGTGGTTTTGTCTCCAATACAAGCTAATGCTCTCATTGAGAATCCCTCTTCCATGATCTATCTAATGATCATCCGCTCATTGGCTGAACCGCCAAGCGGCCTAGAGGGTAGGCGCAATTTCGCAATAGCCGGTATAGGAAAAATCCGAACCTCATCAGTGAATTCAGCTCTGGTTAGTGCATCGAAGTTTGCCAGGAAGCCAACATGCGCAACTGCTTTGTCGAGATGGACGCCAGGGGAGAAGACACGAATCGGCGCTGGTAAGGCTTACTTTGGTTTCTGCTTCTATTGCTCCCCAATCCTCAGTTTCAGCGACCGCCAATCCCGGCTCAACGCCGAAACAGTTGATTCAACTGGTCAAATGAGAGCGCCTGTTCGCCGTAGCTGAAACGACCCTGGCCCATGATTTCCTCGGCGCCGCGAAAAAACGCGCCATAGGCTGCACGGGCCAGTGACGAGCCGACGCTGATGCGCCGCACGCCCAGGTCTTGCAACTGGTTGACACTCAAGTCCACGCCAGCCATGCCCATCAACACGTTCACAGGCTTGGGCGCCACGGCCTGGACCACGGCGCGAATTTCCTGCGCGGTCCGCAACCCGGGCGCATACAGGACATCGGCGCCGGCCTCGGCAAAGGCCTGCAGGCGGGCAATGGTGTCATCCAGGTCCAGGCGGCCATGCAGCAGGTTTTCCGCCCGGGCGCAGAGCACGAAGGGAAAGTCCAGGCTGCGGGCGGCAGCCACCGCAGCTTCGACGCGCGCCACGGCGTGATGGAAGCTGTAGATAGGATCGTCGGGGTTGCCGCTGGCATCTTCGATGGAACCGCCCACCAGGCCTGCCTGCGCCGCCTGCACAATGGCCTCGGCGCAGCCCTCGGGGTCATCGCTGAAACCGTTTTCCAGGTCGGCCGCCACCGGCAAGGGCGTGGCATCGACAATGGCGCGGGCGTTGTCCAGTGTTTCGGCCAGGGTCATCGCCCCTTCGGCATCCGGTCGTCCCAGCGAGAAGGCAAGACCGGCACTGGTGGTGGCCAGGGCCTCGAAACCCAGGCTCGCCAGCAGCTTGGCAGAGCCCGCATCCCAGGGGTTGGGTATGACGAAGGCAGTGTCACGCTCATGCAGGGCTTTGAAGGCTTCGGCACGCAGGGTTTGCACATCCATGATCACGGCTCCCGGGCAAGCGGCAGGACGCGTTCAGAGCAGGCCGAGCTGTTCGGCTTCAGGCGTCCTGTCCAGTTCAGGCAAGGCCGCAAGTCCGGGCAGGCGCTCCATCAGTCCACGATGAAAGCGCTGGGCCAGGGCTGCGGCCAGACGGTTGTCGGCAGTATGCAGGAAAACATAGGGGCTGCGCCCTTCCTCGATCCAGGCAGCCACCTTGTCCAGCCATTGCAGTAGAAAGGATTCGTTGGCCTGCAGTTCCGGGTGGCCGATGAACCGCACTTGCGGGTGCTGGCTGAAGGCTGTCGGGCGCGGCGGTACTCGCGGCTTCTTCGACTGGGCATGCAGCACGCCCGGCTCGCGTGACGTGCAACTGAACAAGGCACGCGGGTCCAGGCAGATGCGTTCGATGCCACGATCGAGCAGCAGGCGGTTGAGCAGGCGCTCTTCGTCGCCGCGGGAGAAGAAGGCGTCGTTGCGCACCTCCACGGCGATGGGCACATCGAGTTCGTCGAGAAAGGTCACCAGCTCCCCCAGCCGCGCCGGACCGAAACTTGCCGGCAATTGCAGCCAGTAAGGGGCAACGCGCGCGCCCAGGGGCTTGAGCAATTCAATGAAGGTCTGCGCCGCTGTCAGTTGCCCGCGAAGGTCACCGCCATGACTGATGTCACCGGGAAACTTGGCGGTGAAGCGAAAGTGCGCGGGCATGACCTGGGCCCAGCGTTCGAGGGTCGCCGGGGCCGGGCGGGCATAGAAGGTGGTGTTGCCTTCAACGGCATTGAAGACCTGGCTGTAGAGGCCTAGAAATTCGCTGCTTTTGGCGTCTGCGGGGTACAGGTACTCGCGCCAGGCGTTTTCACTCCAGGACGGGCAACCGAGAAAATAAGGCAGTGTGGACAGACTCATCCATCAAATGTACAGGTCCAGCCCCAGCACTTCCATCTCCCAGTCGACGAACCCCGAGGTGGTCAGGTAGCTGGCCAGGGCATGGGCAGTGCGCTTGTCGCGGGCCCGGGGGAAGATCATGTCCTGCTGGCGGGCCGGCAAACCGGCGCTGCGCGCCTGGCCGGCGCTGGCCTGGGACTGCACTTCGTATTCACCCGGCAGGTCCTCGTCCACGTCATCGTTACGCACCGGCGCTTTGCGCGGGGCTCGCTTGATCGGATAGGACTGTGAGGAAAAACCGTCGATACGCATGGCGATCTATCTCAGGAGGTCTGATGGCAATTTAGCAGCACCAGTGATCCTTCGCTAATGCCCGTCTGATAACTGGACCACAGATCGGGCAAAAGGTTTTATTTGGCCTGGGAATAATCGACGAACTGCACTCAGCGAGCTTTTGGCGTCGCCACGTTGTCACGCAGGTAGACCGGCTGGGCGAGGTCGGCGGCAATCGCCTCGCCGCGCTGCCAGGCGAAGGTGGCCAGGGTCAGCAGGTCCTGGGCATGGGGCAGCAGGGTGGCATCCTGGCTGCTCGGGGTGACGCCGATGCGCTCGGCGTAGTTCCAGCCGGTACCGGCACCGAACCACTCGCCGCTGGCATCGGCAGGCAACTGCGCCCGCTCGGGCGGCAGCACCGCTTCGTCGCCGACCAAGCGCATTTCCCCGGCCACGGCCTGGTAGCAGCCCCAGTACACCTCATCCATGCGCGCATCGATGGCCGCCGCCACCTGGGAAACGCCCCGCTCGCGCATGGCCCGCTGGGCCAGCACCGCCAGGTTCGACACCGGCAGCACCGGACGCTCCAGGGCGAAGGCCAGGCCCTGGACCACGCCAATGGCGATGCGCACGCCCGTGAAGGCGCCCGGGCCACGGCCGAAGGCAATGGCATCGACCGCCGACAGCGTGGTGCCGGCGTCGGCCAGCAATTGCTGGATCATCGGCAGCAGCTTCTGTGCATGCAGGCGCGGGATCACCTCGTAATGGCTGGAAACCTTGCCGTCATGCAGCAAGGCAACGGAGCAGGCTTCAGTGGCGGTATCCAGGGCCAGCAAGGTGGTCATCGGTGTATCCAGGCAAATGAAAAAAGAGCGGCATTATAAACAACAACGGCCCGCAAGCGGGCCGTTGTCTGCACAAGGGGCACTGATCAGCTCAGGGCAGCCAGGACCTTGGCGGTGATGGCTTCGACCGAGCCGACGCCTTCGATGCGGCTGTACTTCGGCTTACCGGCGTTGGCGGCCGACAGCTTCTGGTAGAAGTCGACCAGTGGCTTGGTCTGGGTGTGGTAGACCGACAGGCGATGACGCACGGTCTCTTCCTTGTCGTCATCACGCTGGATCAGGTCTTCGCCGGTGGCGTCGTCCTTGCCTTCGACCTTCGGCGGGTTGTACTGGATGTGGTAGGTACGACCCGAGGCCAGGTGCACGCGGCGACCGGCCATGCGGCCGACGATCTCTTCGTCGTCCACGGCGATCTCGACCACGGCGTCGATGTCGACACCAGCAGCCACCATGGCCTCAGCCTGTGGAATGGTGCGTGGGAAACCGTCGAACAGGCAGCCTTTGGCGCAGTCAGGCTGGGCGATGCGTTCCTTGACCAGGCTGATGATCAGCTCGTCGGAGACCAGCTGACCGGCATCCATGACCTTTTTCAGTTCCAGGCCCAGCGGGGTGCCGGCCTTGACTGCGGCGCGCAGCATGTCGCCGGTGGAGATCTGTGGAATACCGAATTTTTCGGTGATGAACTGTGCCTGAGTACCTTTACCGGCCCCGGGAGCTCCCAGCAGAATTACGCGCATCTTGTGCTCCTCATTTTTGTAAGCAAATCAATGGAGTCGGCGCAGAGGGCCAAGTCCGGAATTGGGTCATGACCACAAATTGGTCAAAAGGCTGCTCAAGATACACAGCGCTTTAATGGCACACAAGCGGTCGAAAGTCGGAAAAAACCCCGCACATCGACTCCGCCCGGCACAGGTTGCGCCCGGCGCAACCTGTTGCTTTGCAAGCAATCTTGCCGTCCTCGCGGGAAGACCCGGGCATTGCAACCACGGCTCAACCGGTATTGCGCAATCCTGCCGCGATACCCGCCACGGTAACCAGCAACGCCTGCTCCAGCGGGCTGTCCAGAGCGGCCTCGCGGCCCCGGGAGCGGGCCAGCAACTCGGCCTGCAATAGATGCAGCGGGTCCAGGTAGGTGTTGCGCAAGCGGATGAATTCCAGGGTCTCGGGGCTATGTGCCAGTAGCACCGGCTGCCCGGTCAGGCCCAGTACCACCTCGCACGCCTGCGACAATAGGTCGCGCAAATGTGCACCCAAAGGTCGCAGTTCTGGTTGCACCAGACGTTCGTCGTAGGAACGAGCGATATCGGCATCCGCCTTGGCCAGGACCATCTCCAGCATGTCGATACGAGTGCGGAAGAACGGCCACTGCTCGCGCATCTGCGCCAGCAGCTCACCCTGCCCGCGGGCCAGGGCGTTGTTCAGTGCCGCTTCCCAGCCCAGCCAGGCGGGCAGCATCAGGCGGGTCTGGGTCCAGCCGAAGATCCACGGAATCGCCCGCAGGCTTTCGATACCGCCGGCACGGCGCTTGGCCGGCCTGCTGCCCAGGGGCAGGCGTCCCAGTTCCTGTTCCGGGGTGGACTGGCGGAAGTACTCGACGAACTCGGGATTGTCGCGCACCACCCCACGGTAGGCCTTGACCCCGTCGGCGGCCAGTTGGTCCATCAGTTCGCGCCAGGCCGGTTGCGGCGGTGGTGGCGGCAACAGGGTCGCTTCGAGCACGGCGGCCAGGTACAGGTTGAGGTTCTGCTCGGCGATGTCCGGCAGGCCGAACTTGAAGCGGATCATCTCGCCCTGCTCGGTGGTACGGAAGCGCCCGGCCACCGAACCAGGCGGCTGCGACAGGATCGCCGCATGGGCCGGTCCGCCACCGCGCCCGACGGTACCACCACGGCCATGGAACAGCAGCAGTTCGACCTGTTGCTCGCGGCAGATGCGCACCAGCGTCTCCTGGGCCCGGTACTGCGCCCAGGCCGCGGCCGTGGTGCCGGCATCCTTGGCCGAGTCGGAATAGCCGATCATCACTTCCTGCGGGCCATGCAGGCCACTGCGGTAACCTGGCAGGCCCAGCAGGCGCTCCATCACAGGGCCGGCGTTATCGAGGTCGGCCAGGGTTTCGAACAGCGGCACCACGCGCATCGGCCGCAGCACGCCGGCTTCCTTGAGCAGCAATTGCACCGCCAGCACGTCGGAGGCGGCGCCGGCCATGGAGATCACATAGGAACCCAGCGAGGCCGCCGGTGCAGCGGCGATCTCACGGCAGGTGGCGAGCACTTCGGCGGTGTCGGCCTGCGGCTTGAAGTAGCCCGGCAGCAGCGGTCGCCGGCTGTTGAGTTCCTGCTGGAGGAAGGCGATGCGCGCTTCTTCGTCCCAGTCGGCATAGCGCCCCAGGCCCAGGTAATCGGTGATTTCGCTCAGGGCCGCCGTGTGCCGCGCAGCGTCCTGGCGCACGTCCAGGCGCACCAGGAACAGGCCGAAGGTCACCGCCCGGCGCAGGCAGTCGAGCAGCGGCCCGTCGGCGATCACGCCCATGCCGCAGGCATGCAGCGAGTCGAAGCACAATTGCAAAGGCTCGAACAGCTCCTGGTTGTCCTGCAGCACCAGCGGCGAAGGCGCCAGTGGCGTGCCCAGGGAACTCTGCGCCCAGGCGCGGGTTTCGCGCAGGCGGTCCCGCAACTGTTTGAGCAGCGTCCGGTAAGGCTCGGCCGAGTCGCCCACCCTGGCCCTCAGGGCGTCGCTGGCCTGCTGCATCGACAGCTCGGAGGCCAGGGAATCGATATCGCGCAGGAACAGGTCGGCCGCCATCCAGCGCGCCAGTAGCAGGACCTCGCGGGTCACTGCGGCGGTGACATTGGGGTTGCCGTCGCGGTCGCCCCCCATCCAGGACGCGAAGCGGATCGGCGCGGCCTCCAGCGGCAGGCGCAGGCCGGTGGCCTCATGCAGGGCCTTGTCGACCTTGCGCAGGTGATGGGGAATGGCGTGCCAGAGCGAATGTTCGATCACCGCAAAGCCCCATTTGGCTTCGTCCACCGGGGTCGGCCGGGTACGACGGATTTCTTCGGTGTGCCAGGCTTCGGCAATCAGCCGCTGCAGGCGGCTGCGGATCTGCTCGCGCTCGGCCGGAATCAGGTCGCGGTGATCCTGGGCGGCCAGTTGCGCGGCGATGGCGTCGTACTTCTGGATCAGTGTGCGACGCGCCACTTCGGTGGGGTGAGCGGTCAGCACCAGTTCGATGTTCAGTTTACCGAGCTGGCGCGCCAGGGCATCTTCACTGTGCCCGGCGGCCTTGAGTCGAGCGAGCAGTTCGGGCAACACCCGGGCTTCGAAGGGTTCGGGCTGGCCGGCATCACGACGGCGGATCAACTGGTACTGTTCGGCAATGTTGGCCAGGTTGAGAAACTGGTTGAAGGCCCTGGCCACCGGCAGCAATTCGTCTTCGGCCAGGTCGTCCAGGGTGGAGCTCAACTGCTCGGCACTGCCACTGCGGTCGGCCTTGGCGCTGCGGCGAATGGCCTCGATCTTCTGCAGGAACGCCTCGCCGTACTGCTCGCGCACGGTATCGCCCAACAACTCGCCCAACAGATGAACATCTTCACGCAAGCGCACATCGATATCAGTCATCAGCCTTGTCTCCGGCATTCCTGGAAAACCGCTCTAGGACCAGAGTGCCCCACTACCGGTGGTGCTTTCAAGGCAGACGAAAGGCCGCGCAGTGGCTACGCTGAAGATTGATACCCAGGTCTTTACGAGGTCATCATGAAAATCCGCGAGCTTGCCCGGCATTGGGAACGCAGCGCCAAGGGTCGCCTGAGCCCCACTGGCCATGTCCTGCATCTGGATGTGGAATCGGCGGCGCGCCTGGCCGCACTGGCCGAGATGTACCCCAAGCGCCGGCCTGAAGAACTGCTCGGTGAGCTGCTGGGAGCGGCCCTGGAGGAGCTGGAAGCCAGCTTCCCCTACGTCAAGGGCCAACAGGTGATCGCCACGGACGAGGAAGGTGATCCACTGTACGAAGACATCGGCCCCACGCCCCGTTTTCTGGCCCTGTCACGCCGCTATCTGCAGGCAATGGACAGTCGCAAGGATGAGTCGACGCATTGAGGTCTCGGAACAGATCCACGCCGGCGGGGTTCATGTGGGAGCGGGCTTGCCCCACGATTGCGAACTGTCAGCCATATCGCAATCGCGGGGCAAGCCCGCTCCCACCGGGTGGCGGCAGTTACTCCTGAACCTCTTGCGGGGTTTCCTGGCCCAGGCAGCGCACCGCCTGCTTCTTGTTGTTCACCAGCACACCCGTCAGGCCCTTCTGCGCCGTATCGAACAGCACCAGCACGCCATCGACGCACTGGGCCACCTGGGTAGCCGGTTGCAGGGAGACCTTGTAGTCCTCCCCGGGGATGGTCTTGAGCATGGTGAAGTCCGAGAGCAGCAAGGCATCCTCGGGCTTGGCGAAATGCAGGTAGCCGTAGTACCACAGGGCACCCACCGTGCCGATGATGCTGCAGACCCCAGTGATGATCAGGGGAATCGCGTTACGTTCTTCACTCATTGTGACGTCTCGTCAGGGTAGTTGGGGACTTCGGCCAGACGCCTCAATCCATTGAAATGTTCGGGGTCATCGAGAAAGCGCAGCATCACCTGGCGCCAGGTCTTGTCGGAAAAGGTCTGCACATGGCCGCCACGGGTCAGTTGCAACACCTTCGGCGGTGGCGCCGCCTGGTACAGCTGGATGCCGTTGGCCAGCGGCACGATCGGGTCATCGATGCTGTGAAAGAACAGCTTGGGCGGCGCCTTGAGCTGCGCGATCGAATGGATCGCGCTGTCGCCATCGGGCACCAACCAGGACAGCGGCACCTGCAATGACCAGGTCATCCAGTGATTGCTCAGGGCAAAGCGTCCGACCTGGCGGTAGCTGGCCGGCACGCCGTCGAACACCATGGCCTTGAAGCGCCGGGCCTGTTGCGGATGCTCGGCCAGGTAGTGGATGGCCATGGCGCCGCCCAGGCTCTGCCCCAGTAGCACTTGCGGCTTGCCCTGCACTTCGGGAGCCCGGTCGAGCCAGTCGAAGGCGGCGGCGATGTCCTGGTAAACCTCCGGCAAGGCCGGCTTGCCCTGGGACAGCCCGTAACCCCGGTAATCCAGCAACAGCACCTGATAGCCCTGCTCGGGCAACCACCAGCTCCCTCCCAGGTGCCACGCCAGGTTGCCGCCATTGCCATGCAGGTGCAGCACCGTGCCCTTGACCTCGACACCGGCCTTGGCCGGCAGCCACCAGCCGTGCAGGCGGGTTCCGTCGGCCGCCGTCAGGGTGACATCGCGAAACTGCAGCTTGGCCTTCTCTGGAGTGAATGGCTGGCCGGGTTCGGGATAGAACAGCAGCGAACTGCAGCCGCCCAGACTCAGCAACACCAGCAGCAGGCCCAGCCACCTGCGCCCTGTTTCAGAGAATGTTCGAATAGTCGGCTTCAATCCGGTCCAGGCTCAGGTGGTTGAGGAAGTTGGAGAAACACATCCAGGCCGACAACGCGTTGAGGTCGCGGAACTGTTCCGGCAAGTACTTGGGTGGCTCCACCAGGCCTTCATCGACCAGTTGGCGCATCGTGCGCATGTCCTCAAGGGTGGTCTTGCCGCAGAACAGCAAGGGGATCTGTTCGAGCTTGCCCTTGCGCACGGCCAACTGAATATAGTTGTAAACCATGATGAAGCCCTTGAGGTAGGACAAGTCCTTGGTAAAGGGCAGACCATTGGGCACCGAGCCGCGGAACACCCGGCTGGCGTTACCGTAGCTTTCCGGCATGCCGAAGCCCTGGGCGCGGAAGAACTCGTAGATCTGCATGAAGTCGGCGCCCTCCTCGACCATATGGATGGCCCGGGTGCGGTTGGTCAGCTTGCGCAGGCGGCTGGGATAGGAGGCGAAGGCGATCACTTCCATGAGGATCGCCAGGCCTTCCTGGGTCACGGTCGACGAGGGCGGGCCCTTGGCCAGGAAGGTGCAGATCGGCTGGTTCAGGCCGTTGAGGGTGGTGCCCACGTGCACCAGCCCTTCATGGACTTCCAGGGCGCGCACGTCGCGGCTGTTGAACATGGCGTCGCTGCGGATCTTGATGTAGTCGGCGCCGGCCGCGGCATCGGCGACGATGCCGTCGGACTCGAACACGCGGATGGTGTCCTCGGCCTCGTTGAACACCTTGTTCAGGCGCCGCTGGAGCATCTCCACGGCCTGCTTGGCGGTGAGGTCCTTCGGCTCGTCCTTGAGGTCGCCGCGGCCATCGATGTTGTTCAGGTAATCCGAGAGCATCAGCCCCAGGTCTGCCAGGGTCGGATCGCCAGCATGGAACGCATCGGAGGCGGCGCCGTACAGCTCCTGTGAAATCAGGCCGAAATCCTCGGTGCCACGCGCCTCGAGCATGCGCACCACCATGCGGTATTCCTTGCACATGCGCCGCATGATCTGCCCGACCGGGTTGAACTGGCCCAACTGGCGGGTGATGTCGCGCTCGATGTTCTGGAATTCGAGCTTCACCGCGCTGGAGTCGAACGACAACGGCCGCGCCTGGTAATAGGCGCGATCCACCGCTGGCATCTCCCTGCCCTTGGCCTTGAGAAAGCCCTGGCGGATGCTGTCGTCCCACTTCACCGCATCGAGCACGCGAATGGGCGTTTGCGCCAGGACAATGCGATCAGACAGGGTACGTATCGTCTGCTGGTACTCGTCCACCCTACACTCCTTGAATCATCTGTATTACTTGCTGGCCCGCTGGAACCGCGCCTCTTCAATGAACAGGTCGGAGTTGGCCGGATCGTCCAGGTAGGCCATGAAGCGCTCCACCGGACTGTCGATCAGCACGCCCTCGCCGTTGTCTTCCGGCACATCGTACGTACGGCCGCTGAGCTCTTTCTTCTCCACGGCCTGCTTGACCTGTTCGACGTCGAGGTTGTAGACCACCAGCTCCTTGCCGTCGATGACATCGAACCCGCCGATCAGGAAGTTGCCGCCCAGGCGCTTGGGCACGCCGGCCGAGAGGTACCAGCGATTGCCATGGCGCGACACGGTGAAGGCGTATTCGTCGCGCTTCTTGTCCTTGCCGATGGCCACGGCCTTGTAGGCATTGCCGCCGCTGCGGCTGATCTCCAGCTTCAGGGGTTCGCCCCAGGCGTCCTTGCTGGTCCATTTGCCGAGCAGGGCCTTGGGCGCCGCCTCGTTGGCCGGGATCGGCTCATTGAAGGTCACCAGACAACCGCCAAGCAGCAGGAACGACAGCGCCAACAGCAGACTTCTGGCTTTCATCGGGTTCTCCTTGAAATAGGGCCGCGCCTCACGCGGCGGCCAGCACCAGATGCAGGTACCGGGTAAGGATAGCGAGCATCTGCGCAGGCGCCTCGACGCGTGAGCCATCGAGCAGGCCCTGATATTCCATCTGCTCGATAATCGCCGTCAACACCAGTGCATCCTGCTGCGGCTGGCGCGAGCCCACGACCTGGAGCATCTGGCAGGCGCCGCGCAACAGAATCTGCTCGTGCAGCCTGACCAGTTCGGCCAGGCGCGGGCACAGCAGGGCCTCCTGGCGAAAGGCCTGCTCGGCCATCAGGAAGTCACGGCGATTGTGCAACTGACGCTGCACGTAGTCGGCGGTCATCTTCGCCACTTCATCGGCCAGGTGCGCCCTGCTCTGCGGGCTGCCATCGCCCTGGGCGAGCAACTGGCGCAGCACCACCTCGGCGCTTTCCCACAGTTTGGCCATGTAGGCTGCGCTGCGTTCGACGTACTGGGCGAAGGTATCGGTGAGCAGGTCCTCGATGTCCTTGAAGTAGTACGTGGTCGCCGACAGCGGCACCCCGGCCTCGGCCGCCACCGCGCGGTGGCGCACGCCTCGCACGCCGTCGCGCACAACAATGCGCATGGCCGCGTCGAGAATGTCCTGGCGGCGCTGTTCGCTGCCCTGGCGACTGGCCTTGCGGCCCTGGTACTGCACGCTTTCCGCGACGGCCGTAGCTACGCCCGCCGCACCTTGTTGAGCCATTGCAGGAGTCACTGCAGGTCTCCCCCGGTTGGATCCGTTGAAAAATTATCGACAGACAAGAAAAAGCCGCCTCGAAAGGCGGCTTGTTCAGGACACTCAGGCCTGCGGGCGCATGTGCGGGAACAGGATCACGTCGCGGATCGACGGCGAGTTGGTCAGCAGCATCACCAGGCGGTCGATACCGATGCCTTCACCGGCGGTTGGCGGCATGCCGTATTCCAGGGCGCGGACGAAGTCGGCATCGTAGTGCATGGCTTCGTCGTCACCGGCGTCCTTCTCGGCCACCTGGGCCATGAAGCGTTCGGCCTGGTCTTCGGCATCGTTGAGCTCGGAGTAGGCGTTGGCGATCTCGCGGCCACCGATGAACAGCTCGAAACGGTCGGTGACGTTCGGGTTCTCGTCGTTGCGACGGGCCAGCGGCGAGACTTCGAACGGGTACTGGGTGATGAAATGCGGCTGCTCCAGCTTGTGCTCGACCAGCTCTTCGAAAATCATCACCTGCAGTTTGCCCAGGCCTTCGAAGCCCAGGACCTTGGCACCGGCTTTCTTGGCGATTTCACGGGCCTTGTCGATGTCGTTGAGGTCGGCAGCGGTGATTTCCGGGTTGTACTTGAGGATCGAATCGAACACCGACAGGCGCACGAACGGCTCGCCGAAGTGGAACACCTTGTCGCCGTATGGCACGTCGGTAGTCCCCAGTACAAGCTGCGCCAGTTCGCGGAACAGCTCCTCGGTCAGGTCCATGTTGTCTTCGTAGTCGGCGTGGGCCTGGTAGAACTCGAGCATGGTGAACTCGGGGTTGTGCCGGGTCGAAACGCCTTCGTTACGGAAGTTGCGGTTGATCTCGAAGACTTTCTCGAAGCCACCGACCACCAGGCGCTTGAGGTACAGCTCCGGGGCGATGCGCAGGAACATCTGCATGTCCAGCGCATTGTGGTGGGTTTCGAACGGCTTGGCCGCGGCACCACCGGGGATGGTCTGCAGCATCGGCGTTTCCACTTCGAGGAAGTCGCGCGCCATCAGGAAGTTGCGGATGTGGGCGATGACCTGCGAGCGAACGCGGAAGGTGTGACGGGTTTCTTCGTTGACCATCAGGTCGACGTAGCGCTGGCGATAGCGCTGCTCGGTGTCGGTCAGGCCGTGGTGCTTGTCCGGCAGCGGGCGCAGCGACTTGGTCAGCAGGCGCACGTTGGTCATCTCGACGTACAGGTCACCC
>Ga0247821_10000190_pt1 | contig 35992 bp, 32 predicted proteins | sample 13C_Glycerol_Day_FD_192481 | JGI IMG/M metagenome (GOLD analysis project Ga0247821, IMG submission 192481) | Soil microbial communities from agricultural site in Penn Yan, New York, United States - 13C_Glycerol_Day14 | ecosystem: Environmental > Terrestrial > Soil > Agricultural land | place... | reverse complement strand
CCCAGGGACTACTCATCGACCGTATAAGAAAAGAACCTTCCTTAAAAATTACTTACGTAACTTCTACGATCTGATCATTCAAGAACAGAGACAATGCTGTACTCTGTCTGAAGTTAAGATCTTGAGGAGTTTGCTTATCACGGACATGCTCAGTACGAGCACCCAACAAGGTCCCTTCTTTGTACGACAACACATCACCGGTCATGTAAAAGAACCGTACTGGCATCCCAGGTTCCAACTTGGAGTGATCGGAGTTCATCCACTGGATGGTTTCCAATGTCCCTTCATTGAAGGCGTTAGCCGACAAGTGCTTCGCCAAGTTGTTCGTGGGTTCGTCAGAGAACGGAGCTACATCTTCACCACTCCCTCGTTTAGACGTTTGGTACTCACTCAGGGTATCTGCCCGAGTAGACAAGTGAACACCCTTGTTGTAAGTACCCCCTGTTTCACCCATGATGGCATCCGGACTGATAATCCGTTTACCAGTACCCTTGTTCTGCTTAACGATATCTGTACCAGCAATCTGTTTAGCATCACCTGTGGCCAAGATAGTGGTTACCTTGCCTTCAGTGTAATGAGTGACCTCCAACGTAGGGAACACGTCCTGAGGAACCCGGTAGATATTCAACACCTTCCGCGCAGTTTCGTAACGCCCCATCTTGAACAACGGGAAGATGTACCACATTCCTTTGCGGTAATACATCCCGAAGCCTTTGGAGTAGAACCCGAACTGGTCATTGTTCTGCAACCAGTTACCAAGGTCTTTCAAAGGGATGGGCGGAGAGATGTCGACATAGGGGTAGATGCGGACGTTGTCCACCGGTTCCTCGATGTCAACACCGCGCCAAGCGTCTTCCCCGATCAAGTCCAGCTGTTTGCCAAACTTGATGAGTTGGTAGTAAAGCACAGTCCGCAAATCAGCCATCAAGTGCTTATCAGTAACGATCTTGTTCTTGAGGATCGCGTAACCCGGTTCCATCAACTGGAATTCCACTTCCACCAGGTTCAGATAATCCTTGGCATCCATGTTAGCCAGCTTGACACTGTTGCCTTCCATCTGTGGGTTGGCATCTCCCTTAGGAGTAGCGCGGTACTTCTGGGTGGTCTGGACCAAACCTTTACGTTCAGTTACCTCAAGGTAAAGGTTGTCCTTGTTCTTCAACACCTTGCTCATGTAGACACCAGGCTGTAGCTGACCTTTGATGCGCAGATCATCAGACCGGTTCAACGCGTACATACTGAATCGAGCCATGCCTTTAGGGAGGATCAATTCAATCTGCTGGTTGTCCGGTGTGATGATCATGGCGGTCAACGTAGACATGGTGTCCGTCTGGTAACCGTTAACGGTTCGAGCAAAGTCAATGACGTTTGCTAACGCGCGTGGCATTTCCATGAGGGTTACCTGTTAAACGTCCAGTTAGGAAGCTCTGTGGGGACTTCTGGAGTGAAAAGCCCGTCACTGACGGTACTAGCACTATTAAGCGCTGACAACGCAGAGAAGTCCTCCTGCGTGACCGTAGAACGACCCGTATCGATCCCCAGACCTTCCAGATGACTGACAAAGTCCAAGCTGTCCTTCTTGGCCATATCGTGCGGAGTCATACCGAACAATGCAGCCAAGCTCATGAACCCGTCTTCCACCTTCTTAGCCTGCTCCTCTTTGGAGAGATAGCTGTCCCGAACCAACAAGTATTGCTTGATCTTCTTGTATTCGGGATACAGACAATAGGCCAGACTTTCGATGTCCCGCAATTCATCTAGGGGAGGTGGACGGAATTCACTGGCGTTGGTCACCAGCTCCACCCACAGTTTCAAGTAGTTCTGGGCCGATTCGAAGATTTCCACAATGTGGTCATTCGGTCGAGCAAAGCCCAGGTCTCTTTCCTTAACCAGGTTCGGGAGGATCTTGACGATCCGATGGCATTCCATTTGGATCTCTTGGTAATCCTCGTACAGGTTAGGATCACCAATCGCATCATCCCGAGTAAAGGTCTCACGGTTACGGAGTTCCTCTACCGTCATCATCATGACCGGCGTAACCCGTACAGGGTAGAGCCGGTTATTCAAGATGTTGTGCAGCCTGAAGATCTCTTCCCGTATGAAGTTATACCGTTGGAGGGTTAGCATTTATCTGTATCCTTGAATTTTCCGAGAGAGGTCGATCAAGTGAATGAGGATCCCCCCTTGGTAAAGTCGCTCCAACGGGGTCAGATCAAAATAACCTTTCACATATTCGAGCAACCGAGTATGGTCAATCTGCTGATCACGGTAAGATGAATACACAATGTTCTCGAACTCACCCTCTGGCTTACCTTGGTAGAACCCTTCCGAGAACATGTAAGCCGCAATGTCTTCTTCCGGACTGAGCTTAACGATTGGGTAGCCGTCCATGTTGATGTAAGCCGAATACTTCTTGAAGTCGTCCGGGTTGGTACTGACGAACCAGCGAATACGACTGGAGCGCAGGTTACCGTAGAGTCGGGTGGCTTCTACCCGGTTGACGTCAATGATCTTGGCTTTACGGTTACACAACGGCAACACGTTCATGTCATGACGCAACAGGAACGTCCAGATGTTGATAGGTCCATAACGTGCATCTTCCAACCCACCGTATTGCAGCGAGAATTGGTTGATGCACGGATAACGACCGCGCATGTCCGGTGTAATAACCGCGGTAAGGAAGTTGACCAGGTAAGGATCGTAGATCTTTTCCGTCTTACCTTCAGGAGCACCGGCACGGTCGTAAACGATGGTGTTCTCCGGGTTCCAGTAGAAGTCACTCAAGATGTACTGAGCGATAGTCGTCTTCCAACCGAACAAGGTCTTAGCGGTTTGTTCCAGTTCGGAACTGATCAGGGTTTGACCACCGTGCAATGCAGAGTCACGGTAGTAGACCTTACGGCGCACCACACGGGATTCCAAGATCACGTCGATCTGTTCGTTCACGATCGACAAGAACGAGAACTGGAACTCGTAGATCTTGTTGGCGGTGGCTTCGCGGATCTCTGGTTGGTCGGTAATGGCAAACAATCCGGCGTTACCGTCACCAATGTCCATGATAAAGACGTCATGGAGGGTAGGGACTTCATCGAACACTACACGAGCGGTAAACTTCTTTTCCGACTCAGCGGTTTGCGGGTTGAAGCTGAAAGAACCGTTACCGTCATTCAACAGCAAAGGGAGCTTGTCGATACGGATATAGGACTGGTATGTCCCCACCCCTTCCAAGGTGAACGGCTTAGGTTCATCTTGCTGATTGAGGAACTGATGGTAGAACAGGCAGATCCGCGGGGTACCACTGTCTTGAGACAGGATAACCCGTTCCGGCTGGTAAGTACTTTCGACGATGGAGTGTCGATAGTCGCTGCTGTAGATCCTGGGCGCTTCCGGTTCCGGCAGTGTTTGTTCGCCCAACGGTTTGATAGAAAAAGCCATAATCATCTTCCTGCGTTATGGGCCACAATACCGAAGAGGCCTTGGTAGACGTTAAACCGATGGGGTACTTTGCCGTGACCCAAATCGATGTTGTGAAGAATAGTGGGGATGTTGTGAACCCACGGCTTAGGGAACTTGTTGAAATCGATCCAGTTGAAGATGGTTCGAATGATTCCCCAATAACCGTCATCGTCCCAACCTACGTCATCCCAGAGCTGTTTGCTGTAATCACGGATGGCGTAGTCGATGTTCACCACCAAGTGATACGTCAGCTTCAGGTTAGGGCGAGTCAACAGGGTTACTGTGCCGTCTGCATCCATCCGGACGTCTTTGGGGTCCAGTGCGTGGTTACCAGCAAAGAGGCGGAATAGGAAAGGGGTTTCGTGGTGCAGGAAGGCATAAGCATGACGACGCTTGATATACTCCACCGCTTTAGGGCGCCACTTGAACTCGGGCAATTCAAAGATGTTACCAATTACTTGCTCTGCTTCATCTTTCAACGCCAACTGGGCTTGCACCACTGGTTGGATCCACCACTCATACGGCGCGGTCCACGGATCATGACCAGGGAGCTTGAGGAAGTAAGGACTTTGGATAAAGTCCATAGGCGGAGCAATTTCTCGGCCAGAGGTAATCTCCGGACCAGACGTAACACCTTTGTATTCAGTGAACCCTTGCTGAGGTCGCGGAATGTATTCTTCCGGGATCTGATCCTGGTAAACGTTCAGTGGGTATTCCACTTCCCAACCCATGAACGAGTTGAAGAAGAACGAATAACCGAACTCCACTTCAAACTGAGCGTAGGTAGAACCTTTCTTGGCTTTGGCTACAAAGGGTTCGGTAAAGCTGATCCCGATGTTGTTAGGCTTCAGTGGGACCACGATCTGTGGGAGATTGCCGCCGACGTTGGTAATTTCACTGAAGTTGAACTGAGCGTATTCACCAAACCATTCCTGGAACTCTGGCAAAGTGGGTTCCCACTTCTGCAACATGGTGTGGAGGATGTCCACGAACCGTACCAGACCTTTGTTAAAGAGCATGTGTACAGTTGGTGTGAAGTTGAAGTCCACCACTTGGTTCTTACGCTGACGATTGATCTTACTAACAAACGCTTTGGCTTGAGCGAGTGTATTGAAGCGAGACACCACATTAACCCGGATCTGTTTACCCTCGAATGAAGGGGAAATGATCAACGGGAGTTCCTTGTTCAGGAACACGGGTCGCTCAGTCAGATCACGTCGCAGATCCCAGAACTCACTGTCCTCAACTTCTGCAGTGATAAAGATCTTGTTACGGAAGGTTCCGTCGGTAAAACGATCGGCAGTTGGGCCATCCGACTGCGCGTTACCAATAAGCTTGACAACGTCGGTCTCACCGTTGAAATAAATGTTTGTCGCTGAACGTAACCCGTAGAACCCCAACACTGCGATCATGGAATCGTAAATAGCAGGCCGGAGAAAACTGTCGTAGTTTTCTTCAGCCGGTACAGTCGTATTCAAGGTGGACATCTCAACTCCTTAAACCAACGGTGGAGGGGATACCTCCACCGTTGGGTATGGCTAACGGTTGGTCGGAGGAACAACGTTATCCTTTTCGGAATCGAATCGAATAAACACGTTCCCTTTGCCTTTCACATCCAACACTGCAACACTGCTGAACGTATCGGCGAAGACCCGTAGGACCTTGCAGCCGGACAAGTCTTTCAGGACGAAGGTCTCATCACCGTATTCGGTCAAATAGGCGATGATTGCTTCCGCTACTTTCTGTGTAAGATTCCCTTTAGTGGTCACCACCCCGGCATCCGCCTGGAAGATCTTCTGTGCCAGCAACAAAGCAGTGCGGGCAGTCTCCAGAGGAATACGAATCGGGTCCTTACAACGTTCTTCACCCGGGAACACCGAAAGGGTCACAGAACCCTGCCACATGAAACTGGTCTCTGGAACGTTGATCAGGATAGACCCGACCGCAGGTGCTTCGTTAGCAACGTAATCGACCCCTTTGATCCAGTACAAGCCATAGTCATCGCTGAGACGCCGTAGGACCTCCGAGAAGGTAGTTCCAGCTTTAGCCCGGACGTTGACATGGTCGCTCTTCAAACGATCACTGAGATCACTCTTAGGGACTTCCAGGCGTTCTTCCTTGCCGTTGATATCGACAAGAAGCACGAAGGTACCGGGATCGCCGTGTTCGATCCCATTGATAGCCGTAGCACCTGGGATCTGGTTAAGGAAATGCTTAACCAATGCGGGATGTAGTGACTTCATTTGTCGTCTTCCTTGTCGTCCTTGGATTTCTTAGGACCAACGCTGATGAAGATGTGGGGAGTGATCCCACGGATAGCCTTACGAATACCCTTGGTGACCTTGCTGTGTTCCTGGGCTTTCTTCTTAACAGCAGCAACTGCTTCTTTGGCCTTGGAGATTTTGTCCTGCATAGCGGCCTTGGCAGCAGCAGCGGCGTCTTTGTTGCTGTCGTCACCACTGACACTTTCCGAAGCTTTCTTCAGATCAGCCAATGCGGTTTCGGCGTTTTTCTTCTCGGTCTCGAGCTCTTTGGTCAGAGCGCTGCGGGTCCCCAGAAGGCCCAGAAGACCATCAATAACACCACCAGCACTCGAAGGTCCTTCAAGACGTGCCACGATTTGCCCCATGGCACCAGACGGATCAACTTTAGTGGCCATAGCTTTGATACCAGCCGCCGCTTTGTCGTTGATCTTCGCGTCTTTGCCATCCATCGACTGAATAGCCTTCTTGTTATCGTCCGCAACGTTGGTAACGTTATCATCCGCGTCTTCTTCACTTTCATCAAACAAAGCTTTAACGTTTTCCCACGTTTCCATCGCTGCCTTGTACGCGACCTTGCCCAGGTTCTTTACGGCGTCAAAGACAGGACCTTCACTACCCGAGATGTTGTCCAAAGCCAAACCGTTCGCTCGGGTTACCCCCTCGAAGTAGAAATAGTCCGGAGTATCCACCTTCTCGGCGAGGTAATCTTCAATACCCTGGAGCATCTTCAACGAATGATCAGCCGCACAGCCGCACTTGCAACTCTCGGTTTGCAAGCACTCATAGCCACCGATGTCAAAACTCTCGATAGGGTGAACTTCGTTGTAGTCCAACGGAGCGTATTCCTCGATACCGGCGATCATACCGAAACGAGCCGTTACGAAGACATCTACCAAGGACAGTACCCGATCGAGGTATTCCAGCAGGCGAGCATCGAACTGGTAAATACCGTCATGTTGATCGGGCAGTTCATCACCGTCCAGATCTTCGTACTTGTCCAATACTTGCTTAGCCATGACAATCAGGCCTTCAACACCTTCCTGATTGTTAGAACTACCTGGCTTGTTACCCTGTGCCGTGATGATCATCGCTACATCACGAGTAGGCGGGTAGTTACCAATGCTGATTTCACGTGCCAACTCGCACAGGTACTCGCACAATGCCTTGTTGGTAGCCATCTCCGAGGAGTCGTAATAATCAAACTGACGACCTACGGCATTGATTACCCCGTGCAACTGAATGACCAAGTTTTCACGGGTTACTTCACCGATGCCTTGGTCTTTCAGGTATTGCAACAATCGGGGATTGCTTTCTTCCGTGATTTCGGTCTTACCGAGGCCGTTGATCAGCATCCCGATAAAGCCTAATTTCTGATAAGGATTCATTCTGCCTCCTGGACTTTAATAGAGACGGTACCTTTGAACACAACCGAACGACGAGCATCTACGTGCAACCAACCGTCCGAAACGGAAAGGTCCACGTCTGCTCGATACAGTCCACCCAAACCAATGTACTGAACCCAGGTATTGAACAGCTTGGTCAGCTCTTCGCCGTCTTCTGGAAGCAATTCTTCTACTGGAGGATCCTGAGTGGTGAGGGTTGTTCCCAACACTTCAATGATTGCTTCCGGGGCAGGATCGAACCAATCACGCTGCTTGATCCCAACGATGGACTGGGGAATGCCGTCGAAAAGTTCGTTCAGTGAAACGCGCTGAAACATGAAGACCTCTTTAGGAGGCCCAGGGAGCACGTATTTGAAGAGATCTTCACCTACGGCTACCTTATTACCAAACTTGGGATTAAAGCTCTCACAGAAGATACTGGAGAGTCCAGAGCCTACTAGGGAGGGGATGTTTACCAAATTAAGCCGCATACATCTTCTCCTTAATTGGTGGCTGCCCAGCACAGGTCAGTAATGGTTACCAACGCCTTGTACAGGACATGTTCGAAACCTTTGATATCTTCGAGTGCATTACGGATCACCGAAGAGAATACTTTATGCACCGAGCTCGGGATATCTTTGCTGTTGCTGAGCAGGGTCAAGGTATCGACCATGGTCCTTTCCAGCTTCTGCAAATCAACCGTCAGGGTTTTCAAGTGAACCAAGTTAGCCTTGGTCTCTTTACGGATTTCTTCCACTGTGGTCTGGGTAGTAGTGAAAGTAGCCGCATGGAAATCTTTACGGACGTTGCCGCTCGGGTTGTACTGGATCTTTGTTGGACCGAAACGGAAATCATCAGTAGTGATAAAGGTAGCCTTATCACGACCACGAGCATCGAAGATGTCACGGACCTGGCCATTAAACCCAACAACCGCTTTGGTGATCTCACCAACTGGTTGACGATCCTTAGCCATGCGTTCCATGGTGTTTAAGAGGTCGGTCAACTTAGCTGCGTAGCTGTTGACGTTGGTAATGCCTTTCGCTACCCGTTTATTGGTCTCACTTACCCAACCCAGATCCTTTGCAGGCTTACCCGGTTTCGGATAGATGAAGTAGGTCTTTTGTGGGTAAGTGATCTCACCCGACTTTACTCCCTTATCTTTAAGCCGGTGGTCAATGTTCTCCAGCTTGTTATCGATCTTCTTCTCTTTAGCCGAGAAGAAACTCCAAATCCACTTAAAGAAATCCTTGACCATCTGGATAACTTTCTTGACACCATTCTTGACGGAGTCGAGGATGCTCTCGGTACCACTGACAGAACCCAGATCTGCCGCTACAACCGCATGGGAATGCAGGATGTAGTTGTAGTAACGTTCAGTCCCGCTAACCTGGTCATTCTCCGCAGAGAGTTCTTCCATGACCGGTTGCTGTTCAATCGCGTCGAATTCTTCCCGATCTTGGTCCGAAATATCTTTCAGAGTCGGGGTAACAATAAACCGCAAAGGAGCTACGCTTTGCCCATTCATATCGGTTACCTGTTGAGTGGATAATTAGCACATAGCATCAAAATGCAAATAGAAAGAAGAGCTAACCTACCCGCCGGTTAGGGCGGGTAGGTTAGTACTCAACGAACTACCGCGGCGATCAGAAGTGAGCTTTAACAGCGCCCAGGATCTGGTTGGCCAGGTAGATGTACAGGCGGTCGACGGACGAGGTCAGCGAGGACGCCGAAACGTAGATCGCTTTGCACAGGTCGATGGCCTTCTTCGCGCTTTCACGCTTGGCGTCGCCTTCACCGTGGTCGCCCTTGATCTGGACGTTCAGGGTGCCGATCACGCGGTCGCGTTCAGCTTTGGAGAACTTGGCAGCCACTTTGCTGGAGCGCAGTTCGCCGACGTAGTCGTGAACACCCTTCAGGGTGCTTTCCAGCTGAGCCTTGGAGGCCTTGATGTCGCTTTCGCCTTTGGTGTACTTCGAGGCGTCGTCGGTCTTGCCGAAGGTCAGCTTGATCGAACGAGCAGCAGCGACGGCTTCGCTTTCGGTCTCGAACTTCTCGTTGAACGAAGCGAACACGCGGAAGCCAGCGTGAACCATCAGTACCGAGGTCTTGTCGGAGGTCTGGTTGACGTTCGGCTTGCCGGCGGCCTTGGCGACTTCTTTGATGTCGTCGGTCACTTTCTTGTACGCAGTACGGAAGGTGCCCATGTCGATGCCATCCAGCTTCTTGCTCAGGTCCATGAAGGCTGGCAGGGAGCTGGCGACCAGGTCGAACACACCGGCGTGCAGGATGCCGTCGATGCCGCGCAGACCGGCGTTGGCGTAGTCGCAGCCGATGTTCCAGGAACCCAGCTTGATCTTCGACTTCGGCTCTTTCGAGGCGATGTTCGCTGCCAGGGTCTTGGCTTGACGCTCCAGGCCGTCGGCGGTGTTCTTCAGACCAACGAAGAAGTTGATCATGGAGTTGAAGATGCCCTTGATGAACTCGATCGCCTTGTTGGCGCCGGCCTTGATGGTGTCCATGAAGCCTTCGACACCAGCCACCGAGAACAGCTTGGCCGAGGCCAGGTCGTTCAGGCTTTCAGCGCCGCAGCGGTTGAAGTCACGGCCGCCCAGGGCAACGTTCAGCTTGGCGCAGCGGTTGTAGCGGTCAGCGAAGGCGATGCCGTTGAACGGGGTGCGACCCTGGATCATCGATTCGACGCCGGCGACTTCTTCGGCCAGTTCTTGCAGTGCTTCTTCGTGCTCTTCCAGGACTTCAGCAGCTTCTTCAGCAGCTTGCGCAGCCTGCTCAACAACCACTTGAGCTTCGGCGGTATCGGCGCGCGCTTGTTCGACGGCCGCTTCGACGTTGTCGAGGTTGACCGGGTTGTCGTTGTTGTCGCCGCCACCCAGGTTGTCGCCACCGGTGTCGCCGCCGTTCAGGCTTTCGGTACCAGCTACCATCATCAGGTAGTCGAGTGCAGATCGTGCCATTTCCGTGTATCCTTTTCGTTAACGAAAGAGAGGGTTGTTTATAAACAATTAAGCGAAAACCCCAAGTACACCATGAATGTACTTGTCGACATAGCCGACAACACGTGGAGTGAATCCGCTATAAAATGCGAGTGCCCCTTGGTTACCGCTCATGAGTTTCTCGCATTCACCAAGGATCGTTTTGCTGACCTTGTCCAATTGGCTAAGGTTGCCGTCGACACCCTTCACCATGTCAGCCCACGACTTGATGAAAGCCGTGTAACCGTCATAGGATTCCTTAACCTTCAAATGGAGGTCGTTAACCTTATCCAATTTGTTCATGATGTCAGAGATTTCAGACTTCGACATCGTCAAGGTTTTGGCTTCCCCGCTAGGAGCGTCACCACCCATAGAGTACTTAGGAGTACCCTCGTTGGTGAAGATGAAGACCCGACCACCCGGCAGAACTTCCGACTTGACTGCCTTGCCCATGCTGTTGCCGAGTTTGAACTCAGGGTATTTCAACCCCTCGAACTCTTCGATGATCGCATGGATCTGATCAGCCTTATTGGCAGTCTTCAGTTTTTTAAGGGTGATGAGTTCCTTGTCCAGGAAGTTCATCACTTCTTTGTCGTGGGCTACCCAAGCTTCGAGTGCTTTGACCAAGGTGTCCATATCGTGAAGGATATGGGTGGCGTCGCCGGTGGCAGTGATGGCTGCTACCTTGGGTGCAGAGAGCTTGAGGTCCTTATCCGCAGTCTTGGCCACGTCACGGAGTACGTTCTTGATCAACGTACCGTTTTCCGAAAAGGACTTGCTCAGCTGATCGCCCGCAGCAGTGAACCCTTTCAGTGCGATGTCCAGGGTCTTGCCACCTACCCATTTCCCCGCACTGAAAAGACCACGACCTACAGCACCCATTGCCGAGATGGCATTGTCCTTGACGTTCTGGAAATCCTCGTTCCCCGCAACGGCCATCAAGCTCTTGCCCATACGGGTCAGCTCATCGTTGCTACGAACCAGGTCCAGATGTTGCTCAAGGCAAACAGCCAATTGAGTCTTGTTACCTGAACTCATGACTGTTCTCCCTTACTCGGCGTTAACCTTGATGGAATTGTTGCAGATCTGGATCAGACCGTTGATGATCAGCGTCAGGTAGTTGTTTACCGTGACACGGATAGCCAACAGCTCCATCTGGTTGTGACGAATCAACGCACCGAACCACTTGGCGATGTACAGGCGGGTGGTCTCTTCGATATCCGCATCGACGATGCCTTTGATGATATCGTTGAAGTCAGCATCGCCGACCTTGAACTTCTCGCCCTTCTCGAACATGGAGGTCCAGTCCTTGAGCAGGGAACGCAGCGACTTGACGATCGCTTTGATCTCACGGCTCGACAGCGCTTTGATCTCACTACCCACTTGATCGTGAGTTTGCGGAGCGTTGTTCTCGAAACCGGTACGATCGTTCTTGATGTGCAGGTCGATGTACTCGCTGAGCAGGTCGAGCGTGTCGCAGGACTTCGGGCGGTTCTTCAGACGAGTGTCGAAGAAGTAAGCACCACCCATCAGCTCGACCGATTGCTTGCTGGTGACCAACAGGCTCTCGTGGGCTTTGTTAGGGTAAGTGCACTCCTTGAACGGAATGTCCGGAATGCTCATCGGCAACATGCGCAGGCGCTCCATGGCACCTTCCTGGGACAGCGAGGTGAAACCACCGAAGTAGCTCATCAGCGCTTGCAGGGTCTGCTTGTTGTTCAGGTAGTAACCGCCGCTCAACGCCGAGATGGTGCTGCTCAGCTTGCTGAGGTTACCCGACCAGTCACCGTTCACCTTGCCGTTCACCTTGAACAGGTTGTACAGGCGGTACTCCAGGATGAAGGAGTTGGTGCTGAGGAAATCCGGGTAGCTGTTGACTTGGGTCTCCAGCAAGTCCAGAGCCTTGTTAAGGTTCTCCTCGGACTGAGTGAAGATAACCCAGGTGTCACGGAACGCAGCGCCGATCTGGATCGCCACTTCCCGGGAGTCCTTGAAGAACTGGGTCAGGAAGTTCTCGCAACCAGCACGACGGGTGAAGAGGAAGTTCTTCGGCAGCAGGGTATGACCCAGCGCTTCAGCACCTTGTACTTCAGCGAAACCGACTTCCAGTGGAATTTCCACACCGGCACGGGCCAGGCGCTGGTCAACGGTTTCCACCAGTGCAGGACTGACTTCGTAGGGTTCTACAGCGTCGAGCAGCTTCTGGGCTTCCAGGACGCGGTCAGCCGAGTTGTCGAGAGCCACTTGGACTTCGTTCAGCTGGATGGTATTGCGCAGTGCGTCGAACAGCTCGACCGATTTGGCCGTGTTGACCGCTGCCATCTCGGCGGCCAGTGTTTCGTTAGCGTTGTCCATAGTAGGTACCACCACCGATGAGTTGAAGGAATCGAATAACGTGAGCGGGACCAATCCCTGCCATCAGCTGGAAGAAGTCCAAGTCATGAACCACATAACCGTCTTCCAGTAAAGCCAGGTTACCCGACGTACGCTTCGAAGGAGTGTAAGCAGCAAGGCGGGTCTTGATTGCCGCTTTGGCTTTGTTCTCCTCGAAGTTGATGCAGGTAATCAACGGGGTAGCGGAGATCTTCCCGTTGATGAAATGAACGACGTCTTTGATCAACGTCGCCAGAGTACCTGAACCACCGTCGTAGTTGGCTTCCATAAACTGCCTGAAACTACCACCCATCAGTCGCTTTGCTTCTCGCATGGTTTCGATCGACAGATCACCGTTGATGACCAGACTGAAATCCAAGATCCCGTCCTGACGCATCAGGGCAAAGTTCTTGAAGATAACGTCCAGTTCGGTATCGGTCAGTGCATCGTTAACGAAGCCATTGCCGAATTGACGATAATTAGCCATTGGCGCTCCGGTACATGTTGTCGATCTCAGCGATACGCGCAGTCCCTTTCAGGATGCGATCCTGGTAGTCCTCGATGCGCTCATCCAACTCAGCATCGTTGGTACCGTTCTTCTGGTTGACCGCTTGGCTGATCTTCATCGCGAAGCGTTCGTTCTCCAGACGGATCTGCTCGATCTCGCTCACGTGGTTCTTCATCCGGTTCAACTTCCACCAGTAGCGTGGGTTGAAGTGATGAACGCCGAGGTTCTGGGAGGTCAGCAGGGTTTTCATGCCGCTACCTTCCATTACGCTGATCGAACCTTCAGTCACGTCGACTTCAGGAATGTTGCTCAGATCAGCAATGATCGCCTTCGAGCCCTTCAGGAGCCACAGGAGGGTTCCTTTGTAATACTCGAGGGTCTGGGTCAGGAAACGGAGATCCAGCTTGCTAGCCGTGTTATCGACGTGCTGGTTGGCCTTGTTGTGCAGACTGATCAATACGTCGTACACCAGGGTGGTGTATTTCATGAACTGATCGATCTGCTCGATCGAGATCAGGATGTTGGCCTGGCGCAGGTTGATCAACTTGCCGTCCCAGACACTGTCCTTATCTTTGCTGATCAGTTTTTCCAGCGCAGCCGCCAGATCGGCAACAGTAGCCACCGCCGAGGTCACCGCTTTGTCGAAGCTGATGCCACGGAAGCCGTTGTTGTTCAGCTCGTTGACGATACTCTTGGTGACAGCCCATTGAGCAACCTGGGTATCGAGGTTGATCTTGTTGGCATGCATCCGCTCGAGGTTACCCAAGAGATCGGTAGCATTCACTTGAAGAACCGTAACCAGCTGGCTCAGTTCGCTTTTCTTGAACGTTTGTACGTTGCTAACGTAATCCGTGATTTTCATCAGATGCCCCCGTTGAGCAGTTTGACCAGACCTTCCAAGCTGTTAACAGCCGGCTCTTTCTTCGACTTGATTGCCAGGTCGCGACGCGTGTAGATCTCAGGCATCATCTGACCATTGGTGTAGAAGGTGAACGTGCCACGACCTTCGTCAACGATAACGATGGTGTTGGCTTTAACCACTTCAAAGATTTTCTTACGAGACGATGGGTTCGAGAAACTCTTACCGATCTGCAGCTCGATCTGTTGCTTTTCATCTTCGGTGATGATGAAGGTGTTCGCCATGGTGTTCAGGCTGATAACACCGGTGCGCACCGCTTCCACCTTGTTACGCAAGTCACGAGATTGGGCTTCGGTGTAGTACTTGGTGTCGTCGTTGCGCATGGCCTTGAAGCGCTCACGGATGATATCTTCACCGTCGAACCATTCAGGGTTGGTGATCTCACCGTTGTTCTTCATGATCCAGCGCATCTTGAAGCCATCTTCGATCTTGGCAACGCCGAAGGTGTTTTCCAGAGACTCACTGGAAGCAGGAACGATGATCTGCCGGAAGGTCAAGGGGAGGTCAACCGAAGCACCATCTTTACCGAAGACGGTGGCGTTAACCACACGACCGATCGACAGAGGAACGTACTCTTGCAGTTCTTGAATGACCTTGCCGTTGACAGTGAAAGAACCTTCACCTGCCTTTGGACGGTTGGTGTCGATGTTGCCCGCGGCGAACGACTCGATACCGGCGATCAGCGACATCAGACCAGCACGGTTCGGGTTAACGCGACCCAGGTAGGTGGAGATGTTCACACCGATCTGTTCAGCGTTACGGATAGCAAAGTGGGACAGGGTCGCCACGATGTCACGGATGTTGATCACGGTGATCAGATCCGGCATGAATTCTTGGTGCAGGAGGTCGCCCTGAACCACGACCATTGGCGACAGCAAAGTACGGCGTGCGTTCTGGCCAATCGAGGTGGTGGAGACCACATCGTATGTCTGTCTGAGCGTGTCGGCAACGTTGGTGGCGCCAGCGATGTCCTTATTATCCGGATACAACTTTCTCATGATATCCAGAAAGAAAGAACCTACGTTCAGGATATCCCCAACCATGTGGTTTTGCGCGTTCATGTGTCTTCACCTTTAATCAGTAGGTATTGAAATGGCTGATGAAACGAATGACTCCCAGGATTTCTTTGATAAGACACCCGGGGTAAATTCTCCTGGGGAGCAACTGAATAACAGTAACTACCGCGAGTGGCTCAATACGGTCTTTTCGGAAAACGGTGGACCTGGGTTCGACTCCGCTCTGGTAAACAGTTTACGGGGCATTCGGGTCCTAGGACCTGGCCATGCAATGGCCGCTATCCCCGACGACACCATAGGATTAATGTTCTGCACCCGACCGTCTTTAAACCTGTCGGATGCGAATGTTCAGCTGCATAGTCAGCTGGCTAACTTGGTCAATCCGAGACCCAATACTCCGGCTGCTTACATCAAAGCAATGCTCGATCCCAAGTGGGGTTCTGCCAACAGTGGACTGAACCAAATCTACGATCCGTTGACCGCTTGGATCCCTTGTTTGACCAACTACTTGAAAGTGAGTTCGGGGTTCCCTGACCTGAGCTTGGGTGTAGGTAAAAGTACGTCAGGTTTCAGGGGTGAGGTTTATGCGTATGTTGACGGGATTCTGAAAGTCAACTATGACTACGAAATTCACCAGAGTTTCCATAACGCCAAGCCCGGCATTATCCCCATGTTGTTTAACGCATGGGTTCACTACATCGAAGCCGTGACCCTTGGTGACGAAGGCATGGAGCCCTACTGGAAACCACTGGCTGGTAACTACCTCGATTACACTTGTCGCATTTACCACTTGATCATGAACAAGAACATGCGGAATATCGAGTGGATCTTCTGCACTGGTGGTGGCTGGCCCATTACTTTCCCGTCGGGTGCTTACAGTACCATAGACCGGACTCAGAACAGTTTGCGTGGTCAAGGGCAAGACGAGTTCGAAGTAACCTTTACTTGCCAAGGTTTCCGCTTTAACAACATCTCGATTGCTAAAGCCTTTAATGATAACACGTTGTATCGCAACCCGAACATGCACCCTTCGGTGCGGGAACGGTACTACCGGAAACTTTCATTCCGAGAGTATATGGCCGCTGGTTATGGCATGTATCCTTGGATTAATCTTCAGAACATGGAAATGGAATACTGGGGTGTTCGATGAACTTGACTCAAGAAGAACTGGAGCTCTTGGCGGCTAACCCCATGCGGGGAATCAACTTGGTCGTCAATGGGGTCGAAGAAACCTATTTCAACGGCCTCAAACAAATCAACAGTAAAGCTCATCCGGCCGTACTGTCGTATACTTTGATTCTGGGGACTGCTAACGGTTTCTTTAACCGTCTCGCGGATGCGACCAGTGAACTGCATGCCAAGCACGCACGTAACATTTCACAACTCAGTCGCAACATGAGCAGCCAAGAGACGTACGGTTTGTTTGCAGATCCAGCTAACAGCCTCCTTATGTTTGCTCTGTCGGTAGAGACTTTCATGGGTCTGGCGCGTGACAAAGTGGAACAGCAAGGTAACTTGTCTGTAACCTACAAAGAGTTGTTGGTCCCGAAAGATACTATCATTCCGATCAACGGTTACGAGTTCTCCATCATGAACGGGATTCGTATCCTGTACAACGAGCGGAGCGGGTGGAACATTATCTACGATTCGGACACCAACAACCCACTGAGTCCGATCAGCAGTAACTTGCTGAAGTACAAGTTCAAAGTCCAGAACGACGTCAAATACCTGATGGTCGATGTTCCCGTGCTTCAGATGAACTGTAAGGGAATCGAGAACATCACGTCCAACAGTGCGTCGGGTTGCGTGGGTTCGTATAACTACACCGATTACCTGTATGGGATCCGGGCGTTCCTGATCACCGGCACCGGGATGCGGGAAATCGAAGTATCGTTCGACCAAGCAGTTTTTGACCCCCTTACGGTTACTTTGGCGTGTGAATTGGATACCGTTAACAAACGGGTGGATTACCAGATCCCTGACGTCTACATTGCCAACGGGCTAGGGATCGGGACGGTTCGCATCTACACCTACACCACCAAGGGTGCGTTGGTGAAAGATCTGATGGACATCTCGCCATCGGGTATCGTTCCTAACTACCAAGACTACCGTTATGGGCTGGGTAACCTGAACGAGTATTCTTCGCCCTTGCGTAATGCTAGCAACGTGGCCTGGCAAGCGATTGAAGGGGTTAAAGGCGGACGTAGCCCTACCTCGTTCGTTGAAATGAAACAGCGTGTCATTGACGGTCGTCAGATCCGTACGTTACCAATTACCGAGAAGAACGTTGAAGGCCTCGCCCTTAACAACGGTTACAGTTCGGTGTTGGTGATTGACTACGTGACCGGTCGTCAGTACGCGCTTAGTGGTGAACTGCCTTACCAGTCGAACAAAGACTTCATGGCCCCGATGAGCTGCTACGTCGGTAGCCATTTGGCGTCGATTGAAGACCTGCTGGGTAGCGGTGTAGCGAAGGATAACGGTGACCGGGTCACTATTCCTCACAACGTACTGTTTGACATCAGTAACCCTACCTCAGTGCTGGTGAACGATTACACCAAACAGAGTTACCTGAACCTGACCCCTGAACGTAAAGTGGATCTGCTTGGTAGCAAGACACTGGTCTACACTCCGTTCTATTACGTTCTCGACATTACCGATGACCAGGTGTCGTTGCGCACCTACAACCTCGATACTCCAGTGATCAACTATCAGACCTTTGTACGGGATAACCCTGCGTTGGGTCTGGGTGTTGGTGTGGGGAGCTTGTCCATCAGCCACCGTGAAGACGGTTATACCATTTATCTGACCACCAAGTCGGACAATGCGTACAAACAGCTGGTGAACGAACAGTTGGGGATTCAGCTGTCGATCACTCCTCCTGAAACCAGTCAGTCGGCTAACTTGGCAGGTAAGCTGATTTCGGTAACCACCGACGGGGAGCGCAACTGGGAGTTCTACGTTGACAGTCGTTTCGATGTCGACCTGAATGACTTGATCTACTTCAACAGCTTCAACCAGTTTGGTTCCCCACAGGACAAGGTTCGTAGTTCGCTGACCACTGACCTGACCTTCATCTTCTGCGTAGAGGGTGACCAGGACCTGACCCGTTCGCTGTTGGATCCGAAGATCGATGAATCCATTTTCCCTGAGGAAATGGTGGGAATCATCGAAACCACATACAACGTGACCTTCGGTAAGCGTTTGGGTAATATGTACAGCCGTATCCGTCCTTTGGTTGGCGAAGCACAGTACAAGCGTTATGACGTGGACGTTCCTGCTACTTACGATTCGACCAAGTACAAACGCGTTAACGGCCAACTGGTGTTCGATGATGATGGCGAACCGATTGTTGAATACCGTAAGGGCGATGTAATCTACGGTCCTGATGGGGTTACACCTACCCTGAAGTACCGTGCCGGTATTGACGTGGTGTATGAGAACGGTGTTCCGGTTGAACTGGAACCTCGTAAGAAGAAATACCATTGGGACTTTGTTGCTTTCGATGGGAACTACTTCTTCAGTAAAGACGATTACGATATCCAGTTTGCTTTGGATACCAAGCGTTACTTCGTCAAGACCATTACCGGTGACATGGAACGGTTGTCGTCTGAAACCCTGGACCTGACCAAGCTGTTCTTCCAGCCGCGCAGTAAGCTGGGTTATCGGCGGGTCGTGATCAACAGTAACTATGAAGGTGTGCTCCGTCAGGATCTGTCCTTTGTGGTCACTTATTACCTGACTGACTCGGGGATGCGGAATAGTGCACTGAAAGCTGCTTTGGCTGCCAGTGACCCTAAACAGTTGAACCTGGGCCTGCTCAACAAAACCACCATTTCTACTGAAGCACTGACCGCACAGATCAGTTCGGCTAACATCAGTGAGGAAGTGGTGGCGGTTAAACTGAGTGCCATGGCGGGTGACAGTACGGTGGACGTTATCAGTAACGTGGATAACCTCACCGGTTTCAGTATCCGTAAGCGTTTGGAATTGAGCAGTGATGGTCTGCTGGGCATCAAGGAAGCGGTTGATACCATCTTCATGCCGCATGATGTAAGACTGCGTTCTATCGTGTAACACGCATACTACCCTACCCAGCCTTGTGGGCTGGGTAGGGTAGCTGCTTAAGGTATTACGCTGGGTCTACTTCGTCAACGTAGTCGGAGAACAGACCGATGAGTTCTACCAACCCCATCAGTTGTTCCGTCTTGTAGTGAACGTAACCCAGGCGCATTTCTTCGCTGGACAGAGTGTCCAAGAGACACTCCTTCAACTTGGCCTGCGATTTGCGAATGGTTTCGCCGTAGTCGACCAGCAGGAGGTAATCACCGTTCTCGACGCTGTTGCTGTCACGACCGATGTCCTTCCAGGTACGCACGGTACCGTTTTGCAGTGCTTCGCTTTCCGGGTACCACAGATCGCTCACGTAGTCAGCAAACTTGGCTGGCTCTTTGCGGAAGCTGTTGTACTTCTCGATCGCTTCCTGGTTATCCACACCCAGGTTGTTGATGCCATTGAAGATGGCGTTTACCTTGATGATGATTTCCGGGAAGGCCTTATCCAAGAACTCGGTGGTTTTTGGAATGGACATCAGCAACGACACTTCACCCGAGAGCGGTGCGTTCATGATAACCTGGCCGTTGCGATCAGGGAACTCACTGGAGAGCTCGGTCTTCAGGCGCATGGCTTCGCCGGGCAGCCAGAGGTTGTCGATGATCTCGTAGGCCACGGTAATCGGAAGACCTTCTTCCAGCTTCTTCATGATACCGTCGGTGACCGACTTGAGGTTCATCAGTTCAGCCAAGGCGTCGGCTTTAAACTGGCGGAGTTCAGGGCTCATATCGTTTTCCCTATTCCAGTCTCTTTGACGAGATTGTTGTAAATGGTTTTAAGGTTACCAATGTCCTTATCGATGATCTCGTGCGAAGTCCCTCCGAATTTCTCCATGAAGGTCTTGGCGTCTGCATCGTCGATAAACTCGAACTGGATAGTTGGAGTGCCATCAGCGGACATCATCGGGTTGGCACCGTGTGCTTTGGCATCCAAGTTCAGCTCACGCAGTTTCTGGAGATCGTCCAGAACAGCATGGTAGTACCAGAGCTGACCACGAATGTGCCACTTGACCAGGTTATCGATCTGACGACCGACTAAGGACAGTTGACGGGTTACCAGCTGGCAGAACTGGGTGTAGTTGCGCACACCCACCGCCACCGCTTGGTATTCAGCAACGATTGCTGGAGCACCGTAGTACTCACCCATTGCCTTAACCTTGTCCGCATCGGTCTTCTCGATCGCCGCCCCCAATTGCTTGAGGTTAATCCCGGACATATCAATCGAGTTGTCGGAGACGTTGGCATAAAGCGCGTTCATGCCCTGGACGGTGGTCATCAGATCACCGAGGTTAGCTGGACTCAGTTTAACTGCTTCCAGCTTAACCATTTCATCGAGCTTCTTGCGAACGTTGGCAAACCCGTTGGTGAGCTCGTCGTTGCTGAAAGTAACCTTGTACAAAGTACTGAGCAACTCAGCGACCAGCGGGACCACTGTACTGGCGGAGAAGCTCATGGTGACTTCGGCACAGCCCTTCAGGAAGCGAATCACTTCAGGCGATTGGCTCCAGTCAACGTGTTCATCTTTGATCTTGCGCACACGAGTCTTTTGGTGCTCCTCGTTGATCATGCGCTTGAAATCGTTCAGGGCTTTAACAGCCTTGTTCGAATTCTTGGTCAGCTCGGCAATGGTCTGCTGGAACAGCGGGATGGACGCGGCCAGGCCGTTGATTGCTTCCTTGTCGGTTTCGAACTTGGTCTTCATCACCTGAAGCTGGCCCATGCGGTCAACACCGTTGGGGAGCTTCCCGATGAAGTGTTCCAGTCGATATTCTTTACCCGGGAAACCGAGACCGTTCAAGGTTTGCTCGAACTCGGTCTTCATGTTGTCGAGTTTGTTATCGATCGCCTTTTCGATCCGCTCGCTCTTACGGAACCCGAAGATCCCTTTAATGGTGCTGGCTACCCAATCGATCGCCATGCGGATGTACTTGATGATGTTCTCGATGAAGGTTTGGAAACCTTCGTAGACCACCGCAAAGAAACCTTCAGCACCCATGCGTGCATTACGTTCCGACGGGAAAGAGTCCATTTGAGTATAGGACTCAACACCGAGTACCGCGGCCAGTTTACGGTCCAGACGATTCAGGGACAGGGATTCGGTACCCTGAACCATGAAGTCCGCCTTGCCTTGTTCCGTTTCGACGTAGAACTCATCCAGGTCGATCAGTTGACCACCCTCACCAGGTTTCCACTGATCCACCGGATCGCTCTTTTGCAGGTACGCGCTCAGAGGACTACTCATGGTGACCCACCAGTTCTTTGTAGAGGTAGCCGACCAAGGTGGTGAAGAGGTCGTTGTCGGTAGCGTCGAACTTGGACGGAACCGCCTGCCCTTCGCCATTGATGACCTCGACGTCGAACACTACGTCATAGAGGTTGGAAGCGGTCAGGGTGCCGGTGCGGCACAGTTCTTTGTGCATCTCTGCCAGACGGTTCTTGGCCGACTCGAGGATGAAGCGGGCATTGATCGGGAACACCGCGTTCCACATGTCCATCTGTTCCCAGATGGTTTCCTCGGCGTTATCACCGAAGTGGAAGGTGTTGTTCATCTTGCAGTTGTAGCTGATCAGTGCGCGGATGAACGCTTCCTGGGTCGCCTTGGTCTGGTTGGCAGCGCAGGTGATCCCGTTGTCGATCAGGTAGCCGCGGAAATCGATGACGTGTTTAAGGTGGGACATGAGTTAAACTCCTTTCAGGCGTTCAGCCAGAACAGTCATTTCGTTGTTGTTGAGGGCTTGGGTAAAATGCTCGATCTCGCGAAGTTTAAAATCGCTCCCAGAGAATACCCAGCCCATGGCGCGGTAGATAACAGTGTTGTCATACCAACTACGGTTCTTCTCAAGCAACTTGAGCAACTGACCGACTTCATCAATCAGTTTGGACTTGTCCGAACTTGGCATGTCTTTGCATTCTTTGACCTTGGCGATCAATTGGCGAACCGCATCCTCCATACGACGAGGGTCCGAGTTGTAGACCCCAGAATAGGAAGGAGCAAAGTAGTTGAGGGTAAAGGTGATAACGAAGCCCAAAGCCGCAGCACCAATCACGACACCGCCGCTTATAGAACCACCAACGATAAGTGCGGGGAGTGCGGTAAAGTAACCCGCCCACAGACCCATCATGGTGCTTATCAGCATGTTGTTCAGGAAGCTCGAGACAACGCCACGGGAAGTCAGTACACCAATGGCCGCCACGATACCCTTGTCGCAACCCATACGCAGAGCATACATGTCAGCTACGACCTCAGAGGTCATCTCGGCCACACCCACCGACAGAGCCCGCTGGCTATTACGCTGCGCGGTCATCTTGGTGTAGTACATCAGGAAGGATTCATCGTTGGATTGCTTGGCAAACTCGATCAGTTCGTCTTGCTTAGGCTCTTTCAGTCCCAGCAAGGTAGCCGAGTCCTTCAGAACCACCACGCGATCTTCATCGCGCTTGCAGTTACGATAAGCCGCAATAGCTGCTTGCGCGACCACGTTGTCGTGGAAGGTCGATGCCATCATCATGCAGCCGCTGAACGCGTGACCCATCTCGTGGACGATACCACCCGCTGCCAGTTCTTCAGTGGTGCACTTCCAGCGCTCGGTTTCTTTGACTCCGAAGTATTCACTGACGTTAACGTTGATGCCCAGCTCAAGCGGGATGGTCTTGAACGAACCACCGACCTTACCCGTCTTGTAATCCACAGATCCTTTGAAGATCTTATCCTTGTTCTGGGTGAACCAACGGTAAATGGTGGTATCCGAACTGTCCAACCAGTACTCGATACCTTTGATGTTGATCACGTGACCTGGGGAGAAATAACCCGTATCCATGTACAGGTTATCCCGTTCCATGAAGTTGATGGTAATGTTCTCGAAACCAGTGTAATCCTTGAGGACTTTAAGCAACGGTTCCTGTACGGTCTTCTGGAGCACCGGAACCTTGGTTGCGTAGCTCAAGTGTTCTTTGATGACGGCAACCAATGTTACGTAAAAAGAATCGTTCTGGAACTGCATAAACTCCAAACCAGCTACTTGTTCTTTTCGAACAAGAAAATCCATGTCGATCATGAAAAGATGCTCCAGAGTAAAAAGTGACTCAGATGGCTATTCATATAGCGTCCAAGTAGGCATAAAATGCGGAACTAGGAAATGAATCAGAACACTTCACCAATCATCGCCAAGGTTTGTAAAAACGCTACTTACTCAGTAAGTAAGACTGGCAGAGACGACCTAACCGCAGTCAAAATCACCAATATTCACGAAGACGGTACTCGTAGCGACGACCTGATCGCTATCAAGAATTACAAGCAACCGATTTGGCTGGTTAAACCTGAACGGCGGTTGTTCGAGCAGCATAAAGATTACATCGAAATGTCAGCGGTACGGGAATACAAACTTCCTCGCTGTCAGATCGCCACGATGGTTAAGAAGCAACTGTTTGGTGTTTTCGATCACGGTGCAACGATTAACGATATCGTTAACAACCAGTATGTATTTGGCTTGGATCAGACTCCACCGGTTCATATCAAGTATGCATTCTTCAAGAAGTACGGCGAATACCAAGAGAAAGAACCTTACTCGGTAGCATCGTTCGACGTTGAAGCGGACATGGAATGGGAAGACGACGCTACCCGTCCTATGATCATGGCTGCGTTGACCATGAAGGAGAAGGTGTACTTCGCGGGGGTTCGTAAGTTCTACAAGGAAGCAAACGGACGACAACCGAGCGATGAAGAAATCATCGTGAAGTTAAGAGAGTCCGAAGATAAGTATTTAGCGAAACACAAGATCGACCGTAAAGTTGCGGTAATCACTTATGAGCTGTTTGATACTCCGGGTCAAGTAGCTAAAGCGATGCTCGACATGTTCCATATTTGGGGTCCTGATTGGGTCACCAGTTGGAACGCTGAGTACGACATGAAGGCAATGGAACGCGCACTGGCTACCGAGGGTTATGACCTTGATGACGCGTACTGTGATCCTTCGATTCCTAAAGAGTTCCGTTTCTACAAACTGGACTTGGGTCGGACTCACAAGATCAAGGAAGACGGTAGTAGTAGTCCGTTGGACCCTCAAGAGAAGTGGCCAACAGTACGTTGCATGGCCAAGTGGAAGTGGGTCGACTATATGTCCTTCTTCTGCATCAAGCGTCAGCCTGTAGACGGTAAACAACCTGACACGTCTCTGGAAGGTTGCGCTAAGGCAGTAGGGGTAAGCGGTAAGTTGTACACCGAAGAAGGGGCTCACCTACTCCCGGGTTCTCCTCAGTGGCACCGTTACATGCAGAAGAACTATCCGTACTTGTATTCCAGTTACTGCATCTGTGACAATTGGGTTATTGAGTACATTAACGATAAGACAAACGACTTGACACTGTCGTTGGGGATGCTGCTTAAGTATTCCGAGTTCTTCAACTATGCATCACAGCCTAAAGTTATTTCGGACACGATTAGCTTCGTAGCTCGAGACAATGGCTTTGCATGGGGCAGTACTCCTCGTAAACGCGATACCAGTTTCACTGAGCAGATGCAGAGCCTCAAGAACTGGATTGCCCTGCTAGACACCGAGAAGAATGCTACCGTTGGTTATACGCTCTTTGAGGGGCTTGCTGACGTCTTCAGTCAGGGTCGTCGAATGAACGATGACATTGACGTAGAGGGTGCTTATCCTCACGGTGGTTTGGCGGGTAACGTGAGTAACCGTACGACTCAGATTGAGACGTTGCAGATCCAAGGCGCGGATCCGAATAAGTTCCGTGAGATTGGTGTTAACTTTGCCAGTAGTGCAGAGGCCAACGCCATTGGTCTATGTAACTCTCTGTTCGGGTTCCCTGAGGCTGATAAGATTCAGGAAGAGTTCGAGCGTATCATGATCGAACAAGGTAAAGAGAAACTGTTGGAAGATATCAAAACCAGCAAGAAACCTCGTAAGACCTTTACCAATAAAGAGTTCTTTAACGAAGCCGCATAAGCAGCCATAACCCCTACCCTAGCCTTATGGGCTAGGGTAGGGGTACAGGTGTGCAACTTAGTAGCCGAAGGCCTTATTACCGGTCTTCAGCAGCTGCTTGCTCGAAGCCAGCAGTTCCTTGGAGACCTGAACCAGCGCAGCAATCGAAGACAGCAAGCTCTTGAGCTCTTTGACCGCGGTCTTCGCATGGTCCGACTGGTCGGACTCGAGCTTGGCGATTTGCGACTTGATGTTCGCCTTCTCGCCATCCAGGCCTTTGTAAGCACGCTGGGTTTCTTCCAGGGTCTGACGGACATGAGTGTAGCAGTCCTTCAGGTTGGCTGGAGTGGCGTCGCCGCTGGCCTTCTTGAACTTCTCCAGAACACTGGTCAGTTCACTGCGCGAAGACTTCATGCTCGAGGCGAGACCTTTGTCGGCAACAGAAGCGTCGCTACCTTCACCCTTCTCGATGATGATCCCTACGGTCTTGTCAGTGACGGTCAGGATGCGGACGATGTCGTCGACGCGCTTCTTGAAGGCGCTGGCCGAGCGCTTGTTCAGCTTCGGAAGTTCGCGACCGATCATGAGAACGGCAGCTTTCTTCTTGGCTTGGTCGCCCTTCATCGCCTCGTCGGCTTCTTTCAGGATCTGGTCCAGCGCGGCCTTGTTGACGTCGGGCTCGTGGGTCAGAGCTTGAACCACTTTGCGCATGTTGGTCAGCGCTTCGGTGGTTTCTTTCTCACTGCTACCGCCGGACTCGACGACCTTGATGACTTCTTCAGCCTTCTTGAGTTCGTCTTTCACTTCTTCGGTGAGCTTGGGCGCGTCACGCTTGAAGAAGAAGTCCCAGATGTTGGTGAAGATCTTCTTGACGTAGGCAATGGCGGCCTTGAAACCGTCACCCACCTTCGACATGAAGCCTTCTTGACCAACCTGGTTCTTGCGGATGTAGCCGTTGGTGGCCAGAACCGAACCCAGATAGATCTGAGCGTTGGTCAGGCTTTCAGTACCGGCCACGTTGAGCGAATCGGCCATACCTTCCAGTACGGTTTCGATGTGCTCAGGCTCCGGGATCGGAGCTTCCATGCCCAGTTCGTCTTCGTTGATGATTTCTTCCATTACTCGGCTCCTTAAACGCCGAACACTTTGCCGACGGCAGTGTTAACGGACTTCATGTGGGAAAGGGTGCGCTTCAGGAGACCGGAGTAACGCGCAGCGGACTTCACGAACAGCTGAAGAGCCTTGAGGTTCTCGTCGCCTTGTTTCTTTTGCTCGTCGCTGGCCGACTCGTTACCGTCCAGTTTGGACAGGTTATCGATCATGCCTTGAACGCGCGATTCGGTACCGCCGGCGGCTTCCAGTGCGCGCTCGATAACCTGGGTGTGCGACTTCAGATCATCCAGGGTGCTTTCAGCAGCTTTCAGGTCGGCCAGGTCACGGATGCCTTTCAGCTTGGTGATCAGCGATTGCGCGCCCGATACACCACCCTTCACACCGGAGGCCCAGGCGGTGTAGCTGGCTTCGCCGGACTTCTTGGCTTCGCCCTCGACTTCTTCGGCCAGTTTGATTTCGCCCTCGAGCGATTCGACCAGCTGGTTGATCTTGATGACCAGGCCTTGCTGGGCTTTGCTGTTGGCCTTGGCCACGTCTTTCGACAGGGTGTTCAGCTCGGAGATACTGGTCGCCTTGCTGATGTGTTCGACCAGTTCCTTGGAGTCGGAACCCGCAGCACGCTTCAGACCAGCCTTGACCTCGTCAACGCTCTTGATCGCTGCCAGGTTTTCGGCGAGTTCTTTGTAGACGTTCTTGGTCTCTTCAGGACCTTGCTTCTTGAAGAAGAAGCCCCAGATGGACTTGAACATCTTCTTGATGTATTCGATCGCTTTGCGGGCGCCTTCTTTGACGTTAGCGAAGAAACCTTCGACACCGGCAACGGACTGGCTATAGCTCAGACCACCAGAGGCGTTCAGAACACCGTGGAGGTAAACCTGGGCGGTGGTCAGACCTTCGGTACCGGCGATGTTGTTGACGGTATCACCGAGGGCCTGGAAGACCAGTTCAACGTGACCGGTCTCCGGCGCCACGAACTCTTCGTTTTCGTCGATGACGATATCGTCTTGCATTGCGTTTTCCTGGGACATGATGGAATCCTTAAACGTTCTGGAGGTGATTGAAATAGGTGGTGATGTTCTCGCGAGCCTTCGGACTGAACTTCGAGACGAAGAGGTTCACGTCGATCAAGGTGTTCAGCTTGTAACGAATCTTCCAGTTCAACGCAATGCGGGTCAGGAACGAGAGGTACGTGGTGTACTTCGCGATCTTGTCCTTGTCATACGCTTCGGCCAGACCGCTCATATGACGCAGGAGTTTACCCGTGCTGGCCGGCTCTGCGTTAGCGCGCAGTTGGGTCAACAGGTAGTCGGTGAAGACCACGTACTTGTCGAAGTCCAACTCCAGGCTACCCAGCACGGTGTTGATGAAACCACCCTGCTCGTTAGCCCGTGCTTCTTTATCAGCAAAGCCTTTGTCACCGATAGTGTATTCGAGGTGCTGCGCAACACGCTCGATCAGGATATCGGTTACTGCGGTCGACTGAGCATTCAGCAACCGACCGATTCCAATATGATCGGGAATGGCCATGCCCGGGAGCTTGGTCTTCTCGGCAACCTGCACCGCAGCGGTCTCGATGACCTCTACGGCCGGTACGTCACCGGCAAGTTTTTCAACCTCCGGTTCGACGTACTCAGGAGTATCGTTCTTCTTGCTCATGAAAGGGGCCCCTTCCTGAATAAAAATAAAGTGCTACATGGGTGTACACCATAAAATACCCAGACCCTCCCTAAGGAGAGCCTGGGTCATTTCAGTTACAAACCTTTCGTGCTGATTTCTTCGTTAGCCAGTCGCCAAGCCTCAGCGAGCTGCTCATCAGCTACCGGCATATTGGGGTTGGAGGTGTCGTTGAACTGCTGACCCTTCTTCAGGCGTTCAGCTTCTTTACGTTTCTCTTCATCCCACTTAGCCCGATCAGCTTTACCTTTGGCACTGCCCTTCAGGATGCGTTTTACCATGTGGGCAGGCATCGTCAAGTATTCCGTCAACGTCATGAACTCGTTCAGCTTATGGAAATGGTACTGCTCCATTATGTATTCCATTGCCCAAGGATGATTGTACTCATTCTCAGCCTCATAATAGAGCGCCCCATGACCGGGTTTGAGTCGTCTGACGTCGACGTAACCCATATTCATGTCGTATAACAGATCTTTGTTTAAGGCAAGCTGCTCGGTAGAGAATAAACTCTGATCGATATCCGCTAGGTTAGCGAACGCTTGCCTGTACTGATCGTTATGGAACGCGGGTCCGCCAATTAGGAGCGGGCTTCGAGCTCTGCTCGTTGTTTCGCCTCCGCTCGACGCACCAACATGAACTGGGTATGGGTAAAAAAAGTCATGAAGACGTCAATCGGGGTATACCCCAAGTTACGTGCTTGTTGGTTGACTTCTTCCGCGCCCTTACCACATTTTGGGCACTTGCAGTTACGCAGACCGATGAAGGTCTTGGTCATGTACGGCGCAACAGTGTACACGAACCGGGTAACTTGCTTGTCGAGGTAATCGTCTTTCAACGCACCGCGCAGGCCCTTGTTGAACTCCAACTGGTCAACATCGCGGCGACGGAACACACGAGGCTGTTCTTCACTGCCTGGCTCAGGCATCAGGGCGAACTCTTTAACCCAATGCAGGAACTCACAGCCACCCACACCACTCAGGATGATCCCGATCTGGGCTTCCAGTGCGGCCTGGTCAGTGATGGTGTTACGGGCACTGGCGATCTGCGGATCGATCTGAGTGACCATGTAATCCAGCGCAGCGAAAGCTTCCGCCAGCGAGGTGTTGCCCATGGTCAAGCGAACGGTCTGTTTCTCGTTGTACACGTAGCAGTCTTCGACACCGCAATTGGAAGTGTCGATGAAGTCCAGGATCTGCTTGATGTTGTAACGAGCCGTGTTGTTGAAGATGTTACCCAGGATGGCCAGTTCTTCATCGGTGTGGGCAGTTGGACGATGACGAACCAGCAACGCCGGGTTGATCTTCTCGTACGAACTCCAGTCACAGCCCAGGTTGAAGCAACGCAGGTCCATGTTGGCCTCGTCGTCTTCGAAAGACGACAGCAGTGCGGCGAGGATCACTTCCATGTCACGGAAACGAATCACACGAGCCAAGTCGTTGAAGTCGGCAATGCCATCTACGCTGGACCAGGTGATATAAGGAACCAACCAGTTCCATACTGCACGATAACCCGCGAGTGTCGACAGTACCAAGGAGTTACCCCCTACGGTACGAACGTAACCACGAATGGTCGCGTTGATCTCGTTGATCATGGTGGCCGCATCGGTCTTGTGACCACGGGAGAACTGGAACTTACAGAAACTGTTGCGCAGGTTGACCGCATACAGATATGGACTGGCGTTACCACGAGCACCACCACGTTCCATATCCTCGGCCATGCTGTTACCTCGCACCGAAGCGCTCGGAACCATACCGGTAATGTCACGCATGACGATCGCATCGGATGCCTGGTAGACGTTAGGGGCGTCTTCCAACATCATCCGGGTCTTGACCATGATCGGGTCGGAAGTGTTCTGGAGATAGCGGTACATGTCCGCTGCCCGTACTTCCATCTCGTCGTAGCTGACACCCGGGAATTTCTCGTCGCAGTATTGCTTCCATTCGGCAATGGCTGCGTTGAGCATGCTGTCCTTGATACGGTTACCCTGGGAGGCGTTGCGGATGCTGCTGACCGAGAACCAGATCGACACCAGCTCTTGGACCGAATCGAAGTCCTTCTTGCTGTTACCGATGTAGACGGTGGTGTAACCCTGACCACGAGTAACCTCGTTGTCTTCCACCTTACCTACAGATTCAGGCAGAGAATCCAGGTGCTTCTTGAGCGGGGTATTCTCGGGGGTGTGGGTGTCGGTATAGCCAAAGGCTTTAGGTGCAGCAGGAATGGTACTCGCTACTGCACTGGCCAGAGGGGACTGTTCGGCTGGGCCGTTAGGGGTTTGTTCTTCGGACATCACTGGGCATCCTTGTTACGTTCTTCGGTAATAGGGTCTTGCGGGATATCTTTCACCGGCTCCACATCGGGGTGTTCGTCCGGTTTCAGGTTACTGGTGTCAGCAGAGACGACAACACCCTCTTCGTTCTCATCCATGATCGCCTGGGTCATCATGACCATTTCAGCGATCTCTTTGGCACTGACGCCGTCGGTGGTCACGTAGTTCGGACCGACCTTCTTGATGCGTTCTTCGTGCAGCTGGCGGGTGTACTCGAGTACGTCTACACCGGTAGGGAGATGCTCGGTGACGTAACGGTTGATTTCCTTCTCTTTGCGCTTGAGCATCTCGAAGGTTGGGGCGTGGTGGATGACCATCAAGTCACGCATCACGTCCGCCATGTCGATCACCAGCTCGATGTAGTCCTGCGGGAGCTTCTTGGCTTGGTCCAGCATGATGACTGCATCAACGTTCTCCACCAGACGCACCACGGAGCGCTCGTAGGTTTCGATACGCATGGCGTTTTCAGGGGTGATCTGGAAACGACCCTCGTCTTCGGCCAGGATCATGTACACCGCGATACCGCCGTGCATCTTGATGACCTGTGCCATGGTTTCCTGGATACCACGCAGGAAGCTGATACGGTCGATATCAACGTCAGGGATCTCGCCCTTGGCCTGCTTGGCTTTGATCCGGGTAGCGCCGGTCTTGACGTTGTTGATCAGGTCGTAAACGTTCAGGTTCTTGTCATGGAAGCCACCGGCACTGCGCTGATGACGGATCGGATCGTGGGTCGCCTTAACCCGGGCCTTGGCCTTCGCCTTATTACGGGCGATCTTTTTGGCTTTCATGCTAGTTTGTTTACTTGCCATGATGCTATAGCTTCCTTGAATTAAACAGAGGGTTAATCGATGCTTATCGATGTCGAAGAATCAGTGAATCTGAACGAAGAAGGTAACCTCGCCGATACCATGATCGGGGGATTGTGGATTACTTTCCGTAACGCTATCCCACCTCTACAGGCTAAAGTATTGGATAACGCGTTTAATTTAATTATCCTGTCTGATGAGCACGTGGTTCTACCTAGTCAAATCGCGGATCTGCTTGCCAACACAGATCTGGATCTCCCGGTTAAGAAACAAGCTGTCTACGTGTTGCTGACAGTCAATATAATTAACCTGCTGACTGAGATGGGGATTACCCTCAACCAAGATGTAGCAGGTGAGGACAAGATCAAAGAGCTGACAAAGCTCTTGGACTTCTTCCTGAGCCTTCAGGAGTACCAAGACCTTATCGGTCTGAAGTCCCTTTTAGAATGCATGGACATTCCCCCGGTCAGTCGTCTCCTCCGCGCAATGGAAATGTACTGGGGCGAAGACGAAGATCTTTCGGAATTTGAATGCCTGTTAGTCGATGTATCTGAAGTAACCCTGAAGTCGATCAAAGACACACTCTTCAGTCCAGAAGAGATGGAAGGGACCCCGGATAACATTGTCAACCGTGTACTGGCTAACAAAGCCTTCATGCAAGGCACCAAAGCGTACGACCACTTGGTTAACAACGGTCAGGCTGGCGGTACCATGCCTAGCTATATAAACTTCTTTAAACCGTACCTGGAGGAGCTTCTGGAGCAAGATACACTAGAAGCCCGACTGACGTACGCCAAGGAAGTGATTGCACTCTATCTGATCTCGGAGATCAACGATCATTGGCTGAAAGAGAAAGCGGTTCAATACCTCTATACCGTGATCGAAGACATCACCGCAATCACTAAAGTTGAAGAAATGATTGAAGGGGTCGTTATCAGTGAATAAGCTCGAATACCTCAAGCACTTCATCACCAACGAAGGTTATGACAGCAAGGGCAGCATCCAGTCCCTGATTACCATCCAGTTCGAAGACCCTGATTCTTCCGAACTGTTCAAACTGGAACCCCATGCCGCTTACATCGAAAAAGGTAAGTACTGGACCTTGATCGAGAACGAACCCGTTCAGCTGGAAGGTGATGTTGCTGAACCATTCTTTTACATGGATGAATTGCTCGAACTCCCAGGTGACTTCCATCCCATCCTGAAAGGGAAGCCGGTTAAGACCACCTTTGGGTTGTTCCTGTTTAACATCATCCTGATCTGGGAACCGTTCAAAGGAACAGTTGATTACGTTAACCGTGAGTTCACCAAAGGGTTCTTCGAGGACCTCTTCCGGGAGATCATGGTTGACAACCCCAAACCCGGGGAGCAAGTTCCACAGGGTAAGGCGTCGGTTGATGAATGCCTCATGTTCACCCACAACTGCAACTTCCTGGAAGGCTTGGGGACCCACTTCATCAAACCAGGTGGATTGGATGCGCTGACGGTTGATCCAGAAGTCATTGCATTGCGTGATCGTCTCTTTAAAGAGCACGCGGATGAACTGGGTGATCCGGTAGTCTTTACCAACATCGTGGACCAGGTTGTAGCACTGGACATGAAGAAAATGTTGGAAGGCCCGAGTAAGAAGTTCTTCATCAACAAGAAGTTCATCGACAACAGCCGAAAGCGGATGTTCATTGCCTTTGGTATTGAGCCTAACGATACCGGTGATGGTTGGGTGGCTCTTACTCAGTCACTGGATGAGGGCTGGGATCCTAACCATCTGGCAGCCTACATCAACACCGCTGTAGCGGGCTCTTACAGCCGTTCCATGGCAACGGGTGAAGGTGGCTCTCAGGTTAAGGAAACGTTGCGTCTGATCGGTCGTGCTGTGGTCTCCATGACTACTCCTGATTGTGGTTCTCCTTCGACTGAGTCCGTATTGATCACCAAATCCAATAAGAAATACTGGATCGGTGTTTATGCGGTAATCAAAGATGCGGTGACCTTGATTACCAAAGACAACGTGGATGGTCTGATAGGCAAACCTACTCAAGTCCGTGTCACTAACCGTTGTATCTTGACTGACGGTGAGTATTGTCAGACTTGTTGTGGTATCGGCCTAGGCGCTTACGGTGAACGTCTCAGTTCGGAGATCGTACTGATTCCTACTCGGATGATGCTGCAACGGATGAAGGCAGCACACACCGCTGGTAGTAAGACGTCCATCTTGGATCTCGAAATTGCTTTGAAGTAAGAAAAAAAAAGAAAGGTCCTAACCCCTCCTAGCCCTTATCGGGGCTAGGAGGGTATTGGAATGTCTTTAGCCTTTCCTGATGTGCGTGTTCAAATCGTTGATGAGCTGTTCTTTGACCATCTCGACAGCTTTCGACACAGCAACCGCTGCCTGAGCTGCTTCGGCCAACGGGGTCAGTGACAGAGTAGCCACGTTGCCCAGGTGAGTGCCTTTGACGTGGACACCATGAGCGAACTTCGGATCGGAGACGGTGTTGTGGAACATGATCACGTCACCGACCTTGTTGGCGAAGGTGATCGACGAAAGAGCAAGTACCAGCTTGTCCGAGATGAACTGGTAGTTATCTTCGACGTCGTAACCGTCAGCGGAGGTATCGATACCTGCTGCTTTATCGGTCTCCACCATTACGTCCAGGATAGCGCGGATGGCACTGTCCATGTCGATGTCGGGATCGTTCAGGTGATAGACGTCATCACCCGCGGCCTCGAGCATGGCTTCGGGGTTGTTGATCATCTCTTTACCAGCCAAGGTAATGGCTTCCAACAGCACGAAGTCCACGAGATGAGGGTTGATATCCGAATAGAGCTCGTCACGAGTATCCGGGTCCAGCTTGACGATGATGAACTCCACATTAAACCTCGATAGTCAGAAGGATGGCATGTTCAGTGGTGGACCGCAGTTCCCACTTGTGGCCTTGGTAGGGTTTGAGTGCCTGGAAGTCTTCTTTGAACAGAGGATCCAGTTCAATACGATCGTAGAGGCTGTTGATTTCCATCGCTTCCGAATCGAAGTACTCTTTTTGAGCTTCCTCGGTTTCGTAATACGGTGGAACTTTAATGCGAGCTCGGAGAACTTCCTCGCGGAGCGCCTTGAACTCCATGCAGTCGAGGTACGCACGAATACGTTCTACGACCATAACCCGGAGGATGAAGTTCTTATCCGGGTTATCCGTTGGCGATGAAGGGAGCCGAATGATGTGCGAGATGACATTCGGCTTGGTTGCAGGCGCGAAGCTTTGTTTAGTCATTTTCCCACCCAGTTATTTTGAATATGATGTGGTTCGGAACAGTTCTAGTGAATTCTGTGCTCTGTACACGGCAGCGCTGATACAGTGAATTGAACAGAAGGGCATTGTCTGCAATAAGTCTCTCCGCAATATCGGCGATAGTCGTGGTGTATCTCGACACCACGGCTTCAGGAGACCGGAGGCACTCCCAATATTCACCAGCTTCACTACTTTGGAGAGGCCAACCGTTTTCGTCGAACAACAAGCTACGAACTCGGTCTTCGATCCATTGAGTATTAGTCCAGCAAGGACCTATCCCCTTTAGATTAAAGCTTCCGAATCCGTCGCAATAACGAAAGGCATTGTCAAGGATTTCTACCATCACTTCGTGAACGATAGGATCCCATCGAATATTGCTTCTGTATTCCAGAATCACCGGTTGGTCGATGAAGAACTTCTTGCTGGCTATTTGACCTTCGCTCCTCTGACAGAGAGAACCATATACCCAGGAAGGTTACGAACCACCTCCCAGCTTTCGACTGCATAATTAGTGGCGATATCCTGCAACACTTCCCGGTTACTCGAGAGGATTCCTTCTACCGACTCGTAGATCTCGATCTCATAACCCAAACAGACGTTATGAGGATCAGTCTTGGCTTGCCAGTACTCATCTTCGCTCACTGCCATGGTAGGTTCCCCCTGTTCATCGAACAGGTGGTCCATGACGAGATCTTCAATGAACTCTGGGTTCAGCCATTCCAAGCCTTCTTCGACGGCAACGATGCTCGTGCCTTTCTTGTCGTATTTGAAGAAATCATCCAAGCACTTGATCACACCGATTTCACCAATAGCACTGTTAGCGCCATTGCAGTCGGTCTTTAACACTACCAGGAAATCGCTGGTTAACTGAGGTAGCATGTTGATCACCCACAAAAGGAAGGACACGCTCTGAACTTACTCCAGAGCGCAATCCAGGTTCATCCGCTTAAACGACTTAGACTTCGGCCCGAAAGCGGTTTTGCGTTTATCCATACACGAGAGATGCTTGTCAATGTCCACGCAGACACCAAAGATGAACATGGGGATAATCTTCCCGCCGAACAACCTGTGTATCTCACGTAGACGACCGATCATCTGCCGGTTGGTTTGAGTCGAAAACACTGTATGGCTACAGAATACGCGTATCAGTCCCGGAATATCTTTGCCGGTACCGCAGCTACCCTGTGTGGTGAAGAGGATCTCGTGTTTCTTGTACTTCTCTTTGTCTTTCTCTTCACTCGCCAAGAACGTTTCCATATCCCATCCTGGATATTTCTTTCGGAAACGTTTGCACATCTCTTTACACATTTTCTTAAGGGAGAAGAAGAACAAGGCTTTTGTCCCTTCCTCCTTAAGTGGCAGGTACCACTCTTGGAACGCTTTATCCCATAACTCAAAGAAGAAATCTGTCAACTCTTTAGACGCCAAGATACTCTCTTCGAATACTTTGTCGTCGTATGCTCCGTAACGCTCCCAGCGGACCTTGTGCTTGCGCAGGTTGATCTTGTAGAGCAGAGCCACGGTGTCGATGTAATGTTGCGCATTCGCTTCCCTGAGGCGCTTAGAGACGGGGTACAACCACTCATAGACGCGGTTAACAAATGGATCATCGGACTTGAGAGTTGCAGACAGTACAAACGTGCTACGCAAGTTACCGTACATCAACGAACTGAACACTTGGTGGATGGCCTCGTGTCCTTCTTCAATAATCCGCAGGCCCGGTCTGATAGCCCTGAATACATCGTCAAGGTCTACAGGGTCAGGGATCTCTTTCTTCCTCAAGAAGGGTTCGATCCGAGACATGGGCAAAATGACAATCTTAGGATC
>Ga0247821_10000189_pt1 | contig 36064 bp, 29 predicted proteins | sample 13C_Glycerol_Day_FD_192481 | JGI IMG/M metagenome (GOLD analysis project Ga0247821, IMG submission 192481) | Soil microbial communities from agricultural site in Penn Yan, New York, United States - 13C_Glycerol_Day14 | ecosystem: Environmental > Terrestrial > Soil > Agricultural land | place... | reverse complement strand
GATTCAGTGGCGGTGGCGGCGGCTTCGGTGGTGGTGGGGCATCGGGCGGCTGGTAGAACGACAATCAACGAGAAGCACAGTGCATGACTTTGCTCAGCGAATACGAACAACGCCAGGTGGCCGAGGCCATCGCCACGGTCGAGCGCCATACCGATGCCGAACTGGTCACGGTACTGGCTCGCCGCGCCGACGACTACGCCTATATCCCCTTGCTCTGGGCCAGCTTGCTGGCCTTGCTGGTGCCCGGCATGGTCCATTACCTGGGAGGCTGGCTGAGCGTCGACAGCCTGTTGATCGCACAGTGGCTGACGTTCATTGCCCTGAGCCTGCTGTTTCGCATTCCGCGCCTGACCACGCGCCTGATCCCGCGTGCGGTGCGCCACTGGCGTGCTTCCAACCTGGCCCGGCGGCAGTTTCTCGAACAGAACCTGCACCATACGGTCGGCGCTACCGGCGTGCTGATCTTCGTCAGCGAGGCCGAACGGTATGTGGAAATCCTCGTCGATGAGGGCATTTCCCGGCACCTGGACAATCACGTGTGGGACGACATCGTCCAGCGTTTCACCGAGCAGGTGCGCCAGGGCCAGACCCTGCAGGGTTTCATCGGTTGCATCGAGGCCTGTGGCCGGTTGCTCAGCCAGCACGTACCCCTGACCCATGAGCGCAACGAGCTGCCCAACCGCCTGGTGGTGCTGCAGTGAGCGGGGAGCGCTGATCGACAAAAGCTGGGCGCGGGGCAGTCATCCACGTAAAATGCCGGCATTGCGCCCAGCCGCTCCCTTCGCAACCCGAGGCACCCACTCCCGATGTCCGATACCCTTACCGCCCAGGCCGCGCCGGATGCCCGTGCGCAGTTTTTGAGCCTGCTCGCCACCAGCCTGCAACAGAATGCCCTGATCAAGCTGGTGCTGGCGCGCCATGTCGGCAGCGAAGAAGCCTTGCAGCGGATCATCGCCAAGCCACTGACGGTCAAGGGCCAGCCCAGCCTGTCGCTGGTCTACCGCTACCAGACCCGCGATATCACCCGTAACCTGCCCAACGACGAAGCCCTGGCCCTGGTGGCCGAGTTGCTGCCAGGCTCGTTTCGCAATGCCCACCTGCTGAGCCTGAGTGACGAAGCGCAGCTTGAGTTCACCAAGAAGGGCAAGCCGATGCTGCATCGCAATGCCGTGAAGCAGGTGCTCGAAGCGTCGGCGGGCGAGCATGACCGGGAGAAAAAGCGTTACCTGGAACTGAGCCGGCCGTTCCTTCACGACCTGGGCGTGACCGACAAGCAGCAGGCACTGATTCCTGCCATGTCGCGCAAGTGGAAGCAGATCAACAAGTTCATCGAAGTGTTCTCCCACGCCCTCAACACGGCGCCGCTGGCGGCCGATCAGCCGGTGCGGGTGGCCGACTTCGGTTCGGGCAAGGGCTACCTGACCTTCGCCATCCACGATTACCTGCGCAACACCTTGCAGCGCGAGGCCCAGGTGACTGGCGTCGAGCTGCGCAAGGACATGGTCGACCTGTGCAATGCCGCCGCCGGGCGCCTTGAGCATCCGGGGCTGGTGTTCGAATGTGGCGACGTGCGCAGCGTGGTGCCCAGCGCCATCGACGTGATGATCGCCCTGCATGCCTGCGATATCGCCACCGACTATGCGATTCATACCGGCATTCGCTGCGGTGCGGCGATCATCATGTGCTCGCCATGCTGCCACAAGCAGATTCGCCCGCAGTTGCACAGCCCGGGCCTGCTCAAGCCGATGCTGCAGTACGGGCTGCACCTGGGCCAGCAGGCCGAGATGCTCACCGACAGCTTGCGCGCGCTGTACCTGGAGGCCTGTGGCTACGAGACCAAGGTGTTCGAGTTCATTTCGCTGGAGCACACCAACAAGAACAAGATGATCCTGGCGGTCAAGCGCCAGGCGCCGGGGGACTCGGCGGCGCTGCTGGAGAAGATCCGGCAGTTGAAGGAGTTCTACGGGGTCAAGGAGCATTGCCTGGAGACCTTGCTCAAGGCCGATGGCCTGATCGCGGCCTGAAGGCATCGCGGGGCAAGCCCGCTCCTACAATTTCTGTGGGAGCGGGCTTGCCCCGCGATCGTATTTATTACCTCAAATCGCGGGACAAGCCCGCTCCCACAGGCGCCGGATGCACCCGCGTCTTGCGCCCCAGCACCACCGTCCCGATCACCCCTGCAGCAAACACCCAGGTAATCGGCTCGACCTGCTCGCCAAAGAACAGCGCGGAAAAGGCGATGGTGAAGAAAATCTGCAGCAACTGGATCTGGCTGACCCGGGCAATTCCACCCAGGGCCAGGCCGGCGTACCAGGCAAAGAAGCCGATGAACTGTGAGAATAGCGACACATAGCCAAAGGCCCACCAGGCCTTGGCGCTGACCGGCCCCTGATGCTGCAGGGCCAGGTAGGCGACCGGCACGATCAACAACGGGCTGGCCAGCACGAGCGCCCAGCAGATCACCTGCCAGCCGCCCATCTCCCGGGCCAGGCGTCCGCCTTCGGCATAGCCCAGGCCGCCGACGGCAATGGCCGCCAGCATCAACAGGTCGCCGGCCTGGATCTGCCCGGCCCCCATGATCATTGCGTACGCCAGCACCAGCGCACTGCCCAGGGCCGCGCAGGCCCAGAAGGCCCTGGACGGTCGTTCATGGGACAGCCAGGCGGCATAGAAGGCCACGCACAAAGGCTGCAGGCCATTGACCAGGGCCCCATGGGAGGCGGGCACGCTCTGCATGGCCCAGGCCGAGAACACCGGGAAACCAAGGATCACCCCCAAGGCCACCAGGCTCAGGCCCTTGATCTGTTGCCAGGTCGGCCATTTCTCGCGGCGCCACAGCAGCAGGGCCGCCGCCGGGATTGCCGCCAGCAGGGCGCGGCCCAGGCCATTGAGCAAGGGATGCAGTTCCTGCACGACGATCCGGGTCATGGGCAGGGTCAGGCTGAAAATGATGACACCGAGAAGGCCGAGGGCCATCCCGGTGTTTTCGCGGCTGGACATGGCAAAAACCTGAGGGGACGAGTCCTGTCATTGAGCCACAGCTGCCGGGGATGATCTTGTAACAGTTGCTAACAAGTTCATCCGTACAGTTCAGCGCCGCTTGCGCGCCTGCACCGGCACGGGGACTTCCAGGTCGGGGGCGCCCAGGGGATGGCTGCTGGCGTCGAAGAAGTACAACGGCAGTTCCGGCAGGTCGGCAAAGCGCTGGTTGTAGTGCTGTTTCTGGCTGATGATCGAGGCATCACTCAGCGCTCGGATGGCAATGGCCAGGTGCGTCGGGCGAGCCTGGCCGATGGCCTGCAGCAGGTGCCGGTCGCTGCTGTCCAGGTGCTGGCCGAACAGGCACAGGCCGCCCTGGTGCGCCGCCAGCTCACCCAGGCACCAGCTCAGGTAGTCGGAGCTGCGGATGGCCTTGAGCTTGTCGTCGCTGCTGCCTTCGTTGACGAACAGCGGCACATCGCCGGGGGTGTTGACCGCAAAGCCATCGAGCAACTGGCTGCCATTGGCGCTGCGCTGGCGGGTACTGCCGTCCTGCTGCTTGAGCAGGTGCAGGCCGCCGTGCAGGTAGAGCAGGCGGGTGCCGGGGTTGCGGGTGTGGCGGATATCGAAGTCGCCTTCTTCATCGAACAATACCTGGAAGCCGTCCGGCGCCTGGCTGACGGCCCAGTGGCAGAGCAGGTCGTAGTTGCTCGAATACACGCTCTGGTAGTTGCGCAGCTCGTTGTTGATCCGCTGCAGGGTGTCGCTCGGCACCAGGCGCCAGGGGATGTGCACGCTGCGCACGGCATGGATCAGCGCTTCCTTGATCGCGTAGTAGCGATTGAGCGGTGCCGACGAGCTGATCGCCAGCGCGGCATTGATCCGCACCGTGGTGTTCAGGGCGCTGAGCACCGGTTCGAACAGTTCGCTGCCCAGGGACTTGAACAGGGCCTGGTCGGTCAGGCTCAGGGGCTTGTGGCGCACCCGCTGGGCTTCCTCGAACAACGAGAAGTAGGTAAAGGGGCGCCACAGTGCGCGACTGGCGCCATTGCCCAGGAACAATCCACTGCTGGGGTGGGCGGCATTCAGGTCCGGCCAGCGGTGCAGGCTGGCGTCGAGGTCGGCGTGGGGCATGGGCGTCTCTTGGCTGGGTCGTTCGAACGGCGCGACTTTAGCATGCAACCGGGCTGTCATCAGTGTGGGCGACTATGCTGGATTCGCGATCAATGACGAGGACGGCCGATGCTGGCGAAAGGAATTCACCGACTCTGTGGCCTGGCGCTGCTGACCCTGGCCGGGCTGGTCGAGGCCGGGGAGGGGCGCGAACTGGCCGCGCAGCAAGGCCTTGCGTACCCGGCAGTGATAGCCCACCGAGGCGCCTCCCATGATGCACCGGAGTCCACCGCAGCGGCCTATCTGTTGGCCCGTGAGCTGGGCGCCGATTACCTTGAGCTCGACCTGCAGCGCACCCGCGATGGCGTGCTGGTTGCTGTGCATGACGACAACCTGCAACGCACCAGCGATGTGGCCCGGCGCTTTCCCGAACGCAAGGGCAGCCCGGTCAGTGCCTTCACCCTGGCCGAACTCAAGTCGCTGGATGCCGGCAGCTGGTTCAACCAGGCCTACCCTGAACGGGCACGGGCGGCCTTCGCGGGCCTGAGGATCCTCACCCTGGATGAGGTCATGGACATCGCCGAAGGCAACCCTGAAAAACGTCCCGGGTTATACATAGAAACCAAGGTGCCCAGCCTGTTCCCCGGTATCGAAGCGGACCTCAAGGCCCGCCTGCAAGCCCGGGGCTGGCTCGACACGCCCGGGCGGGTGGTGCTGCAGAGCTTCGACCGCAACAGCCTGGCGCTGCTGCACAAAGAAATGCCGCAGGTACCCAAGGTGCTGTTGTTGTGGCTGGGCAAGGGCAGTATCGAGCCTGCGTCGGCGCAGACTTTCGCCGAGTCGGGCGAGCGCGACAAGGCGGCGTTCTACGCCCGGCAGCAACCGAAGAGCCATGCCGAATTCGAACGCTGGCTCGACTACGCCAAGGCCGCCGGCGCCATCGGCACAGGGCCTTCGGCGGCACTGACCGCGGGCGGGGCACAAAGTTATGCCGATCTGGTGCAGCCCTGGATGAACCGCATGAGCCACGACAAGGGCTTGCTGGTGCACGTGTACACCGTCGATGAAAGGGTGGATTTCGACAAGGTCATGGCGGCCGGTGTCGATGGCATCTTCACCAATCGCAGCGGGCCGTTGCTGCGCTATTTCGCACGGCCCCCGGCGCTTGGCGAGGCGCAGATCCTCAAGGCCCTCGACTATTGAGGCATTGGCCTGGAGCGGGCGGCTGCCGTAGACTCCGGCCTTTGCGCAATCGACCAGGACCTGCTTCCCATGACCTTTTCGCTGCTGTTCGCCGTGATGGCTTCCGGATTTATCTATGGCATCACCCCGGGGCCGGGCGTACTGGCAGTGCTGGGCATCGGTGCGGCCCGTGGTCGTCGTGCCGGTGCGGGGTTCCTGTGCGGCCATCTGCTGGGCGATGTGCTCTGGTGCAGCACCGCGCTGGTGGCGATTGTCGGTGCGCGGCAAATCGGCAGCTCGGTGTTCGACATCCTCGGCCTGCTCAGCGGCCTGTACCTGTTCTGGCTGGGCCTGCGCGCCCTGCGCAGCAAGCCGGGTAACGGCGATGGTGAGCAGGGGCCGGTGCGCAAGCCGTTCTGGCACGGCGTGGTCTTCGGCCTGACCAACCCCAAGGCCTACCCGGTGGCCGTGGCCACCTTTACCGCCTTGCTTTCCAGCCGCGCCGAGTCGCTGGACTGGTCGATGCTGCCGATGCTGATCGCCCTGAGCTTCGTCGGCGGCCTGCTGGCCTACGCGATCCTGGTGGCCGTGGTCGGCGCCCGCCAGGTGCGCACCCTCTACACCCGTTATGAACTGTGGATCACCCGGGCCTGCGGGGTGATGTTCATCGGCTTTGCCATCAACGCACTGATGCATGCCTTGCCGGGGTTGATGCCGCGCTCCGAGGGGTGATGCCCCCATCGCCGCTCCTACACGGACCCGGTAGGAGCGGGCTTGTCCTGCGATGCGTTCAGCGCATCCCGGCGACTGCGATTACGCCACAACCGATACGCCCTGATCCCCGACCGTACCGAGCCGAACAGCATCCCGTCCTCCATTTCCCGTGCGATCCCCGAGCGTACCAGCATGCGCAGGAAGCGTCCCCGTGCCCGGGCGATGCCGAAGTGGATGCCTCGCGCCTTGAGGGTGTCGCGCACCTCGCGCAGGGCGGCGATGCCGCTGACATCGATGGAGGTGACCGCCTCGGCATCGAACAGCACTGCCCGCGGTTCGGCCTCGCGCTGCACCGCTTCGAGCAGGCGCATCTTGAAGTAGTCGGCGTTGAAGAACAGGATCGCGTCATCGAAGCGATACACCACCAGTCCCTTTACCGTGCGGGCTTCCTTGTAGCGTTGGATATCCACCTGGCCCTCGATGCCCGGCACCCAGCCGAGCACCGCGTCGGTGGGTTGGTAGATGCTGTAGAGCAGGCGCAGGATGGCCAGGGTCACGGCGATGATGATGCCCGGCAGCACGCCGACCCCCAGCACCCCCACGGTGGTCAGCACGCACAGCCAGAACTCGAAGCGGCTGAGTTTGTAGATCTTGCCCAGCGACTTCACATCGATCAGGCCCCAGCCGGCCATCAGCAGCACGGCGCCCAGGGCGGCTTGGGGAATCCAGGCCATGGGTGCGGTGAAAAACAGCAGGATCACGGCGATCACCAGGGCGGCGATGATGCCTACCAACTGGCTCTTGCCGCCGACCATGTCGTTGACTGCGGTACGCGAGTCGGCGCCGCTGATGGCAAAGCCCTGGGATACCCCGGCGGCGATGTTGGTGACGCCCAGGGCCAGGAACTCGTGGTTGGCATTGATCGCATAGCCGTGGCGGGCGGCGAAGCTACGGGCAGTAAGCATGGCGCTGCAGAAACTCACCGTGGCGATACCCAGGGCGTCGCGCATCAGGCTTTTCATTTCCGCGAGGTTGGTTTGCGGCCAGGCCAGTTCTGGAATGCCGGCGGGCACCGGCCCGAGGATGGCCACGCCGAAGCGGTCCAGGCCGAACAGCGCGACCAGCAGGGTCGCCAGCATCACCGTGACCAAGGCTGCCGGCAGGCGCGGAAAGCGACGCGGCAGCCAGATCAGCAGGGCCAGCCCGGCCAGGCCGATGGCCACGGTCACCCAGTGAATCTCGTTCAGGCGCTGAAGGAAGTTGATCAGGCTGAGGATAAAACCGTCGCCCTCGATACGAAATCCGACCACCTTGCCCAACTGCCCGGCCAGCAGGCTCAGGCCTATGCCGTTGAGGTAGCCGATCAGGATCGGTCGCGAGAAAAAGCTGGCAATGAACCCGGCCCGCGCCACGCCGGCGCCGATCAACATCAGCCCCACCAGCACCGTGATGATCACCGACAGCTGTGCCAGCCGCTGCGGGTCGCCCAGTGCCAGCGGGGCAATGGCGCCGGCGATCATGGCGCAGGTCGCGGCATCGGGGCCGACCATCAACTGCCGCGAACTGCCGACCAGGGCATAGACCATCATCGGCAGGATGCAGGCATACAGCCCGTACTGCGGCGGCAGGCCGACGATCTGCGCATAGGCGATGGCAATCGGAATCTGGATCGCGGCCACGGACAAACCGGCCTGTAGGTCGGCATGAAACCACTCGCGGCGGTAATGCAGCAGGTTGGCCAGGCCCGGGAGCCAGCGGGAGAGCGACATGAACGGGTCCTTTCGTGTGTTTCATTGTCGTAAGCGCAGTGGTCTAGATTAAAGCGCACTGCGTCTTCCCGCAGCCCGGCGCCAGATCAATAGACAGTGCGTTTTCGACCATTGTAGAGGGTATGTCGGGGCTGGATGTCCCGGTCTGGTCATACCGAGTGCATCACAGGCCAGCATCACCTGACAGTCTCACGCCCTTGAGTGTCCGCTCGAATGCCTCCAACTCATCTTCAGCGGGCGGCCATGTTGCGCCTGTGGATGTCACGTACAAGTCGATGGCTTCGTGAACTGCTGCGTCCTCACCCTGCGAGTCCTGGCTTCGGTCTGCAAGCAAATGATCCCTCCACATGGCGCCATAGGTATCGTATAGCGCGCCAAGAGCAACCAGTTGATGCTCTGCAACCGCCTTGGCACATGGGTCTTTCGATGCCTGTCGAGATTGCTCGCTGATGCGCATCAGGCGCTTTCTCAACGCGCGCAACTCATGAAACAACGAACGGTCCAGGCGCTCTTCCTGCTGCAACATGGCCAGGTAACGAATGCGGTTGCCAAAACGTTTTATCGCCCTCGGTGTATTGCGGTGGCGCTGTACGACCGGCAACCAGACACGCAATGCCTCGAGAAAGGTGGTGGAGTCTGTCACATGTCGCATGCTGGTACGCAGGCGGTACAGGACAATAGAGGTTCCCACCGCCAAACAGACTAGGAGTACGAGAAACAGAGTCACGAGCGAGATTTGTCGGTCGTCACCTTTCTGTACCGCTGGAAGGTAGCGTGGACTGCTCAGCTCTGAAACGGTAATGACGGGCACAGTGACAGTATTCGGTGTACGTGGGCTTGGTGCAGCAACCACAGGCCCGATGGCAGAGAGCACCGTAGGCCTGGATTGATCTTCATGCAATTGCCAGTACTTGCCAGCCAGCACACCGGCAATGATGAAGCTGATGCCAAGCCACAGGGGGGAGAGTGCTTTGCGAGTTGTTGAGCGCGCGTGGAGAGCAACATTCTGATCTTCGTCCTCCAGCAACCAATGGGGAGGAAGATCGCTGCGCTGCGGTACGGTTATCTCCAGGTTTACAAGCTTTTCCAGGTAATCGCGTGCATAAGCGTTACGCCGTTTGCGCTTGGCCTTGGCTTTCTCTTCATCACTTGCGTTGTCCGACAGTTGTACATCCAGTTCAACCAGTTCTTCTGCGATTTTCTCAAAGGTCAACGCCAGTGCAGCCTGCACACGATGTGTTGCCATCCCGAAGATAATAAAACAGCGCCCGGAGGAAACCAGGAAGTTCACCGCTTCCATAACGGTCAGTACGGTCTCGGGACGACAACGATCAAGGTCGTCGATCACAATGACCATGCGGTAGGGCAAAGCTTCGGTGACTTCGCCGAACTGAGTCGAGAACTTGCTGCGAAAACTGGTTTGCGCGCTGGCGTCACGCATTCGGAAGCTGCCCGACGCAGCCGAGAGCAGTACAGCCGGATCGACACCGAAGGATTTGAGGGCCTGGACAAGCGCAGTGAGCAGGGTGGCAATGGTTAGCAGTATGCCTGTCAGGCCGGCGATGCCTGCTGCGGATAGCGGATTGTGAGTGCCGTTGATGATACCCAGTATGTCGCTCAGTGTTTCCAGTATCGGAGTCAATTTCTTAGCGTCGATCAATAACAAATAGGCGCCAAGTGCGGAGAGAGAGAAAAGTACTACCAGCACCACCAGATAATGTTTGCGTATCCGGATGCCAAGCAGTCTCAAGCGGAACACCCAGCCGTCCAGCGACCAGATTTTCGGCAGACCACTGTCACGAATGGCACAGAGTAGCGATGCCAGCAATTGCTCTTCGTTCTGATGATGCCAGGCGTTGAACCATACAGGCCGGTAGCCATACAGGCGCAAATCGGCGCAGACCAGTGACATCAAGCTGCTCTTGCCTGTCCCCCAGTCACCCGAAATGGCCACCGTCAAGGGCGGTTCGGTATGGGTATTGCGCAAGAACCTGGAAATGCCGCGCGCCAGGGAGCCGAACTGCAGTCGATCGCGGGCGAAGTCATCGGTCGGGGCATCGGTAGCCCCCATCGCCTCCGCGCCAGATTGCGGTGCAATGAGCTCAGGCCGGAACGCCACCCATAAGGCATACAAGCCAAGTGCAAGGGCCAGACCGTACCATGGCGCGGGGTAGCGCTCATAGCGTTGCGGCCAGTCATGGATATTCCAGTTTTTTCCGCCGTCGGTGGTACTGAGTAGCGCTGGCGGATAGCCAACGGCCCAGCCGGTCAGGCCCTTTGTGTCCATGGACAGGTCCAGGATCGTTGAGCCAACCTTGCTGTTGCCTAAATTCCAATTGATGCCACCGTCATCGGTGTAGAGGATGGTTCCGGCACCGCCGACTACCAAACCTTGTCTGCCATCGGGCTGCATGGAAATCTTATTCAGTGAGGCTCCGGTGCGACTGCGTTGCTGCTCCCATTCCTCACCACCATCCACTGTGTAAAGGATGACACCTTGTTCACCGACGAGCCAACCGTGGCGTTCATCGGCAAGGAACTGAATATCATTGAAATGGGTGTTGCCCAGGTTCGGAGTGCGACTCCAGATTTGGCCTTGATTGCGTGTGAAAACAACGCGCCCACTGTCTCCAACCACCCATCCACTCTGAGCATTGTCTGCTAGATAAACTCTACGAAATGCATAGTTGTTTTCGCCGCTTTTTCCGCGCGTCCAGTGTTTCCCTCCGTCGAGAGTTGTGAGGATGATCCCGTGTCGGCCTGCGGCCACTCCAAATTTGCCGTCTCTATGAAATTGAATATCGTACAATTCTTCAGTCACGCCACTGGACTGTTGGCGCCAGGTTTCTCCACCGTCTGAAGTTGCCAAGATGAGTCCATTCTCGCCTGCTGCCCAGGCATGGCGGTCATCAGGCAGCACGCTTAATCCAAATAGCTCAACGGCTTGAGGTGATTGCACGACTTTCCACTGTTGGCCTGCGTCGCGAGAAGTCAGTATCAGGCCATCGGCACTTACCGCCCAAATGGATCTTCCAGCGTTCAGCACTTCAACAGACCTCAATAACCTGCGTGAAGTACCCGTTTGTTCCGACCATGTCTGTCCGTTGTCTTGCGACAAGAGAATGCTCCCGGCGCTTCCTACTACGATCGCCGTTTTCTCGTCAGAAGAGAGTGACAGACCGATGTACTCGGCGGACGGACCCATCTTGATACTTTTCCACTGTTTTTCATCCTGATCCAGGACAAGCAAGGTCCCTGCCGCTCCGGAAGCCAGAACGTGTTTGCCGTCACTGCTGGTACGAACCCGACGCAGTGACTTGTCTGTCCCGCTATCCAGTTCAGACCAATGTTCGCCCCCATCGTCGGTTTTCATAATCCGACCCAGATCTCCTACCGCCCAACCTTGCTTTTCGTTACCCAGAAACCAGATTGAAGAAAGCCAAAGTCCATTGCCTTCAGTTTTCGGAAGCCACGTGACACCGCTGTCTTTAGTTGAATAAATAGCATCTACGCCGGCAATCCACCCTCGCTTGCCATCATCGCTAAAGAACACAGATGACAACCCGGAGTTGTTGTCGTCAATTGTTTTTCTGTCCCAATTTTCGCCGCCATTCGTGGAGTGAAAAACTTTACCGCTACTCCCGACAATCCAGGCTCGTCTTCCGTCTGGATTTACATGGATATCTTGTAGCGTGGTCTCAGGGTCTATCTGTCTGGCCGTCCAGTTGTTACCACCATCGGTTGTCGTCATCAGCATGCCCGAGGCGCCAACAGCCCAGCCACGCTTTGCGTCCTGGAGAAACTGTACCGAGTTCAGCTCATAGGCGATCCCGCTCTTCTGCGCTTCCCAGACCTTCCCGCCATCGTGAGTCACCAGAATTGTGCCGCCATGTCCTACTATCCAGCCATCCTGGCCGTTGGCGGCAAGACTGACCGAGTTAAAAAAAGCGGGGGCGCTGGGCAAGCGCAAGCCGGCGTTTCGCTCAATCGGGTAAATAAACCATTCAAACCATGAGCGCGCCGATTTCGAGGGTTGTGGATGAAGCGGTTGCCACCACGCCACCGCTGTGGCGACCAGCAGAATCATCAGCGCCAACATGACCCAGTTGGGACGGACCGTTGGGCGGCCGACTTGCGGCTTGTCCGCTGCAGGCCCACCCTTGTTCGGTTCATGCATTCTCGAATCCCCGCCGTTGGCTGAGCTGAACGCACTGATTGATCAAACGTCTATCGGCAAAAGGGCAAGGCCGGCAGTGTTTCACCCATGGCAACGCCGATTACTGAAAATCCTAGTTGAAATTATTGCCCGTGCTGAGAAACCGGGGCACTACGCAACAGAGTAGGGAGGCCGCAAGTAAAAACAGATCGAGTACTTTGGGCAACCTGGGAGGATTTGTAAGCAGGTACTGGTTTACGGGGCGGGGACGTTTGTCGAGCGGGGCGTGGCCAAAGTTGGCGTGAGTTCTGACTAAAGCTGGAGGAAAATGTGGAGCGGGTAGAGGGAATCGAACCCTCCTCAATAGCTTGGGAAGCTATAGTTTTACCAATAAACTATACCCGCTTGCAGGCCTGACTTTTTACCAGAAGCATGCCGCGATTTGAAGCCCTTCCATGAAATAATCACCGGTTCAGTGGCCGGTAGCGCGAGGTCCTGCGTCTTCCTTCTGCCCATGCGGGCCGCTGATGCAGGAGGCTGCGCTACCGCCAGCCAGAGGTCTCAGATTGCCAGTGCATGATGCGCCTGGGCGTACTGATAACGGGGGCGCGATTCCCGTACAGCCGGCTTGAGGAAGCTCAGCAGGGCCTCGCGGGTCTCGTTGCAGGCGGCCTTGTGTTCCATGTCGAGGAAGTGGCCGGCGGCGCGGATTTCGCTGAAGTGGCTGTTGCGCACGTGCTGGCTGAACTGCCGGGCGTCATCGATGGTGGTGTACTCGTCCCACTCACCGTTCATGAACAACACCGGAATGTCGATCACCCGGGCCGAGCGCAGGGCATTGTCCAGGTCGTGGTCGAGCACCTGGTTGATGTGGAAGTGCATCTGCGCGTATTCGTGGTTGTCCAGGCTGCTGACATGCCGGTAGTTGAAGCGCTTGAACAGCGACGGCAGGTGCTTGCCGATGGTGTCGTTGACCAGGTTGCCGACCTGGTAGCGGTCGCAGGCGCTCAGGTACTGGCAGCCGCGCTCGAGGTAGTCGCGCATCGGCTCGTTGATGATCGGCGAGAACGAGCTGACCACCGCCTTTTCGATGCGCCGCGGCTTGTGCGCCAGGGCCATCAGGGTGCAGGCGCCGCCCCAGGAGAACGACATCACGTGGTCGGCGCCGAAGTGGTCGATCAGCTCCAGCAGGATCTGCCCTTCGGTCTCCTTGGTCAGCAAGCGCTCGTGGTGGTTGTGCGCCTTGGACTTGCCGGCATAGGGCTGATCGTAGAGTACCACGTTGAATTGCGGATGCAGGCTGCGCACCGTCTGGGCAAAGGACGCTGTCGTGGCCAACGAGCCATTGATCAGGATGATCGTCTTCTCAGCGGCGTCTGCGCGATAGAACTCCGTGTAAACCCGATACTGACCTTGTATATCAAGCACAGCAATTTCTGGCCTCATGTCGTCGACTCCTGGCGCAAAAAGGGTGTTCGCACATGCAAGGATGCGCGTTCTTTATGACAGGTAGGCATACGCCTTGAAGAGAAGCTGAGGGCCCTTGCCGATCCGGTGTCGCTGGTCGACGGGTATTGTTCTAGGTGGGCAAATTCGCCGGACTCCGGGGCTTCGAGGCACAGGTAGCCGGCAAAAAAGGTGTCTTGGACTACGGGCGTGACCGTTGAGTCACATGCAGACCGACGATTCGATTCAAGCAGGCACTGGAGTATCCCGCAAGTGCCTTTGGGGAATTTGACGAAATCTTTCTGCCAGGCGGTCGTGGCTTCAGATCGCCAGGATTTCCTCGGGGTAGAGCGCGCGGTACTCGCCCGGGCGCAGGCCCGGGTCCAGTTGCAGCGGGCCCATGCGCTCGCGGTGCAGGCGCAGCACCTTGTTGTCGAAGTGGCCGAACATGCGCTTGACCTGGTGGTAGCGACCTTCGACGATGCTCAGGCGGGCGCTGCGCGGGCCTAGCAAAGTCAGTTCGGCGGGCAGGGTGGTGAGGTCTTCGAAGGCGAAGTAGAAGCCCTGGCGGAACTTGTCGATATAGTGCTCGCCGATCACCTGCTCGGTTTCGACGTAGTAGACCTTGGGCAGCTTGGTCTGGGGCTGGGTCAGGCGTCGCGACCACTGGCCGTCGTTGGTCAGCAGCATCAGTCCGGTGGTGTTGAAGTCCAGGCGCCCGGCGATGTGCAGTTCGTGTTTGTCGGCCTCGTCGATCAGGTCCAGCACCGTGCGGTGCTCCGGGTCCTGGGTGGCACTGACGCAGCCCTGGGGCTTGTGCAGCATCAGGTAGCGGGCCGGGCGGCCGGCTTGCAGCACCTGGTCGTCGACTTCGATGCGGCTGAACTCGCGCACCTCAAGGCGCGGGTCGCTGACGCAATAGCCGTCCACACGCACCCGGCGCTCGACCAGCAGCAGGCGCACTTGCTGGCGGTTGAAGCTGGGCAGGTTGCTGAGAAATCGGTCGAGACGCATACAGTGCCAAACGCAGGGCGTGCCAGTTTAACCGCTGGGGGTGGACCTGGCTGCCTGCAATTGCGCCTCGACCTCGGCGCAGCGCGGGCACAGGCAGGCCTTGTCACGCAACTCGGCGGGCAAGGCTTCGAGGACCTCGGGGGCGATGCTCACACCGTAGCACCAGCACGCCTGGGCCGCCGTGCGCGGGTCGGCAAGGCTGCAACTGTTGCTGGCGCCACAGGCGGGGCAGCGGCGGGTGTCATTCATGGGCGCAGTCATTCATGGGGGGAAAGGTTATGCAGGGTATCCTCGGCCGGCAGGCAGCTCAAGCTGCTGCTGGTGGCCAGGCTTCAGGGGGATCGGCCTTGTATCAATTTATTGCAGCGGTGGCACTGGAGCCATTTTCGCCAGTCTTAACTTGTGTCGATGAACGCTTGCCGATCGACGCCGACCAGCGCCGCTGGAACGGGCAGTTTCGCGGTCCAGGAGGCCGCCATGTATCGCCGACTTGTGCTGATGGTAGTGCTGAGTTTGTTGACAACTGCTTGTGTCCCCTATGGAGGTAACGGTTACTACCGCACTGAGGTCTACACCGCTGAACGCTACGGTTATCCAGGTTATTACCGTCCGTCCTATCCCTACGATCGCGGCTACTACGTAGTGCCGCAGCCGCGCTACTACGCGCCACCGCCGCATTACTACCGTCCTGCGCCTCACGGCTATTACCGTCCTGCGCCCCACGGCCATTACCGCGCAACGCCGCACAACTATTACAAGCCCTATCCGGGTCGTGGTTACGACCGGTATCGGCACGGCCCGTCACGCTACGACCGTCACCGTGGCGGTTGGCCGGATCGCAACTGGCGTCGTTGAAAACGCATTCAAGCAAGGTCGGCCAGTGGATGACGGCCCTCCCAGGCCTTGCTGAAGTGCGCGTCGACCACCGCCGCTGGCACCTGGGTGATATCCGCCCAGTGCCAGCGCGGTTTCTGGTCCTTGTCGATCAGGCGCGCGCGTACCCCTTCGCTGAACTCCGGATGCCGGCAGCAATTGAGGCTCATGGCGTATTCCATCTGGAACACCTGGGCCAGTGACAGGTGGCGGGCGCGCTGGATCTGCTGCCAGACCAGATGGGCGGTCAGGGGGCAGCCTTCGAGCATGTTTTGCGCAGCCTTGGCCAGCAGCGGATCGGCGTGGTTGCGCAGTTGGCTAATGGCGCGCCAGGCACAGACCGGGTCGGCGACATCGAGCAGGGCATCGATCTGCTTGCGCCGTGGCAGCCACTGGGCTTCGGGCCACTGGGCCTGGGTGCCATGCTGCTGGGCCCTGAGCAGGCTGTTGAGCTGCAGGGCAGTCTGCTCCTGCCAGTTCAGTTGCAGCAGGTCGTCGAGCAGCTCCTGCTGCTGGTTTTCACCCAGCAAACGGTCAGCCAGGCCCAGGTCCAGGGCATCGGTTGCATTGATCGGCGCGCCGGTCAGGCCGAGGAACACGCCGAGTTTGCCCGGCAGGCGCGACAAGAACCAACTGCCGCCGACATCCGGGTACAGGCCGATGCTGATTTCCGGCATGGCCAGGCGGCTGCTCGGGGTCAGCACGCGGATACTGGCACCTTGCAGCAGCCCCATGCCGCCGCCCAGTACATGACCATGGCCCCAGCAGATCAGTGGCTTGGGGTAGGTGTGCAGGCGATAATCGAGACGATACTCCGCGGCAAAAAAATGGGCTGCCAGTGGTGGTACCCGGCCTGGGTGGTCGCGGCAGGCCTGGGCCAGGCTACGTACTTCGCCACCGGCACAGAAGGCCTTGGTGCCGTTGCCGCGCAGCAACACGCAGACGATTTCCGCGTCATTGGCCCAGGCCTTGAGCTGCTCGTCGAGCACTTCGATCATGGGCAGCGACAAGGCATTGAGCGTTTGCGGCGCATTGAGGGTGGCGACGCCGATGCGGGCGCCGTCGACGCCGGTGAGTTCTTCGCACAGTACAGCAGCCATGGGGGACCTCGTGGTTGATCCGCTCAAGTATGGTCGCTGTTGGCGATTTCGGCGGTCGCCGGTCGGATCGATTGACAAGCGCAAGCGGCTTTCCTAGTGTCGCGCCATTGTTTTACGGACCCGACCATGACTGACGACGATCGCATCAAACTTGAACCCAGCTGGAAGGAGGCCCTGCGCGCCGAATTCGACCAGCCCTACATGCATCAGCTGCGCGAATTCCTGCGCCAGGAGTATGCCGCCGGCAAGGAAATCTACCCGCCCGGGCCGCTGATCTTCAACGCGCTCAATTCCACGCCGCTGGACCAGGTCAAGGTGGTGATCCTCGGCCAGGACCCGTACCACGGCCCGGGCCAGGCCCATGGCCTGTGCTTCTCGGTGCAACCGGGGGTAGCGACGCCGCCGTCGCTGGTGAACATCTACAAGGAGTTGCAGCGCGATCTCAACATCGAAATTCCCAAGCACGGCTGCCTGCAGTCCTGGGCCGAGCAGGGCGTGCTGCTGCTCAACACCACCATGACCGTCGAGCGTGCCAACGCCGCGTCGCATGCCAACAAGGGCTGGCAGTTCTTTACCGACCGCATCATCGAAGTGGTCAGCGAACACCAGCCCAACAGCGTGTTCCTGCTCTGGGGCGCCCATGCCCAGAGCAAGCAGAAGCTGATCGATGCCACCAAGCACCTGGTGCTCAAGTCGGTGCATCCATCGCCGTTGTCGGCTTATCGCGGCTTCCTCGGGTGCGGCCATTTCAGCCAGGCCAACCGCTTCCTCGAACAGCGCGGGCTGGCCCCGATCGACTGGCGCTTGCCACCGGTTTGAGGGTGGCTACCTAGCATTTTTGTCAGTTTCGAGCGTTCATTTTCAGGTGTTAAATCGCCCTGACTCTCATCACCGGAGCAGGGCGCATGACCTTCAGCAGGATACTCGCCAGTGAGCTTGATGACGCGTCCATCCTGAGGCTGGATGCGCCTGAAATTCCCAGGGCCTTGCCACTGCTGGAGGATGAGTCTGCCTGGCATATCCATCGTCGGCATCGGCTGGAGCCGTTGGCGGTCAGGGTCGAGCAGGTCTGGTCGAATCATGCGGTGCCCGTTCCCACTGTGGTGGAACTGATCTGGGGCGGTGATCCGGTTGGGGTGCCTGTCGAGCTACCTGCGCTATTCGAACCGAACGATCACTTTCCCCTGACGCTGTGGCTACCGGTGGAGTGCTTGGAGTTTCCTGGTAACTATCGCTTGAACTACCGCGTGACAGCGTTCAATGCGCAAACCTCTGCGCCGTTGTCGGTCAGGCTTGACAGTGAAGCCCCCAACTTTGGCGGGACTCCTGGAAGGCTTGGCTTCCCCGACCCGATCGACACTACCGGGATTACCGAAGAGTACCTGCAGAACAACGATGATCAGGTGTTGGCGACGATCAATCGATGGCCGGACATCCGTCTCGAGGACCGGGTGTACTATTTCTGGGACCTCGATCTGCTCAACGGGTTACCGCGTATCGAGCAGGCTGACGGTCATGTCGAAATCACCGATACCAGTCTGGACCCGGTGATTGTGCCGTTTTCCGGCGCATTCCTGCGCACCCGCAGGAATGGCCGGCACACTGTGCACTGCATTCTCGAAGATCGATCCGGCAACTCGGGCCCTGCTTCATTGGCTACTTCGGTAACCGTCGCGCTGGACGTCTTGCCTGATCTGCCGTTACCCGAGGTTCCTCTGGTCGAGGATGGGCTGATTGACCTTGTGGATGCGGCAGCAGGCGTGACGGTTGAAGTACCGCTGATCGAAGGGGCGCAACCGGGCGACGTCTTGCAAGTCATTTGGAACGGTGAAGCCCTTGCGCCTTATGAACTTGAAGAACCCCTGCAGTGGCCTGCCCCAGTGGAGGTGCCGTGGGAGGTGCTGAGCAGGGACGCCCTGTGCGAGCGACAACCGCCGGTAAGGGTCTACTACCGTTGGCAGCGCTCGGGAGGTTTTGATCGTCAGTCGGAATCGATTTTCGTCGATGTTGACCTTACCGTCGCAGGCCCGGTGCACCCTGACTTCCCTGCACTGGAAAACCCGCTGCTGGTACCGTTACCTGTTGTCAGGGGGGAGCAGGGCGACAATCAGCTAGGCAACCCGGATTTCGAGCTCGATGCACGGGTGGAACTGGAGCTGCCCGAATTCATGGAGGCTGGCGACTGGCTGGAGCTCTTCTGGGGGCGCCACCCGGTTCCGGTGGATAGCCACCAGGTGCAGCCCGGTGAATCGGCCGGAACCCTTGTCAGCTTTCGCGTGCCTTGGTCCATTATCCTTGAGCAAGGTAACCACCCTGCCTTGCCCATGTTCTACCGCACCTTCAATGGGGTGAACTATCAGCGATCGCAGGCAGTTGACGTACTCGTCGACATTAGCCGGATAGCAGTGCTGGCCTGGCCGGAGTTCCCTGATGCCGATCGCTGGGGCTGGATCAAGTGCAACAGCCCGCAAGCCCCGTCCCTTGGCGTCAGGATTCGAGTGCCGGGGGATCAGCAGCAATTGCAGGAAGGGGATCGCTGCGAAGTTATCTGGCAGGGCTGTCGTAATAATAACGGCTCGGACTTTATCGCCGCCACGTTTCAGGTCATCGCGCGCCCTGCGCCATTGAGCTCCGCTGAAGCCGAAGAGGGTTTCATTGAGTTGCAGGGTTCATTTGACCCTTTTATCCGCGAGCCAGCAGCAATAAACGGTTCAGCCAGAGTGTATTACCGGATACATCGGGATGATGGTTCATTAGTGTATTCGAAAGTCAATATTGTGCGTTTGTCAATTCTCTACCCGGGAACAGGTAATTTGTGTCTTGGTGCCTATGTCTGACACCTGTGGCAACAAGTAAGGCCGTAAGTTGTAATTGAAATAGTGTTGACCTGACGCTTGTCTGGCATACGACGGTTGCCGATACAGCGTTATTTACAGTGGTTATCAAAACAGGAGCTGGATTATGACCAAGTTCGAGTCGGCACCGAAGTTACAAACATGGGTTCAAAAAAAACCACGTTCGCCTTCGCTTCGTAATTTACCTGAGATGACGGTGCAGAACGCACTGGCTGACCTTGATCCCGCACAACCCAATCTACTGCCATCGAGCGCTGTCAGAGCTGAACTGCAAATCGCTTTCTTTGCGGGGGGCGGGTTTCCGGGAACAGGCTCGATCAGTTTGTATTTACTCCCAGATATGTCTAGGCCGATTCATACAGAGCCTATTAGATGGCCACCTGCGGCAGGCGATTTCCCCGTGAACTTCAACGTCAGCCTGCAGCAGCTTGGTGGTCATGGCGCCAAAGACCTCAGCTATGTAGTCAGGAATGCGGTTGAAAACGATCAAGGAGCAGGATCGTTGCGCATCAGCATCGATCGGCTTGCCCCCAACAACGGCCTGCCAACCTCGCCTCTGAGTTTTCCCGCAGACTTGCCAGACGGTGTCATTACACCCAGTTACCTGAATGAACACGGGGGTGTGACGTTTGGGATTCCTGACTACATCGGGTTAGCGCCGGGAGATCGTTTTGAGGTGTTCTGGAAGAATCAGGCAGCTCCCGTCGCGACTGGAACAATCGATGTTTTCCCCATGTCCTTTACTTTGGATGCCGATCTCATCAGAAGCTTTGGCGAAGGTGTTGGCGAATTGTCGTATCGGCTTTATGACTATGCGGGTAATGCCACAGTCCGTGAGGCGACGCGTACCGAGATTCGTATTCTGCTGATGGATCCACCTGCCAACCTGCCACTACCGCGCATTCCCCAGGCCAGTGGTGAGAACGGTGAAGACCAGGTCATATCCCTGAATGAAGCACGTGGCGGGGCAATCGTGTTGATTGACGAGTATGACAATGCCCAGCCCGGTGACAGGATTGTTGTGAAACTGGGCACCAGGGAGGTCGATGATACGGTATTGAGCAGCGGCTTCACGTTCCCGATCGAGCTTGAACTGCCTTACACCGAGCTCATGGGGCATCTGGGGGCTCCCCTTTATCGGGAAAATGTCAGCTATTACGTGTTCCGTCAATTCGAGACACCGTCAGACGCTGTGCCAGTCGATTTCGACCTGCGAGTACCAGGACCGGGCCCGGACCCCGAGAATCCCTCGCCCATTAATGATGACCTGGAACGGGCGGAACTGATTCCTGCGGTCTCGGGCGAGCCTAACAGGCTGGTGCCTGAGGATGTCGGGGCGGATGCGATTATCCGGGTTCCGCTCTATCCTGGCGCCGTCGAGGCCGACGTCTTGCGGGTCCTTTACAACGGCCAGCTTGTGGAGGGTTCCGAGCGCAGTCCGACGGCGGAGGAAATTGCACAAGGCAGTATGGATTTCGTCTTGCCCTGGGCGAAAATTGAAGAGGTTGGTAATGGCCTTCGCGATGTGGCCTACGAACTGTCCGATGGTGACTGGGATAAAGCTCATCAACGATCACCCGCCCAAACTGTTGAGGTGTCGGTCATTTCACTGCTGGTGCTGGCTGCGCCCCAAGTTGTCAGCAGGACCTCACCTGGCGGCTTCATTAACTGCAGTTCGGAGCCGTGGTTGGGTATTCGCATTCGTTTGCAAGATGCTGACAATGTTCGAGAGGGTGATGCCTACGAGTTGTTCTGGCACATGATCGAAGTTACAGATTGGAGCAACCCGGCCGGGGATCCAATCGAGTCGACCCGTGCTACCTTCAGCGGGACTTTCAGCACGGCCGCCGATGCGACAGCAGGCATTGTGATCGACGTTCCTTGGCTCCCAAATATCTCTCCGGCAGTGGAAGGGTACGTCGCGATGACCTGGAGAACCCTGCGGGATAGTGGCTCGGGGGATCCTGAACCTATTGGGCAATCGGCTGAGGCTTTGGTGGTGTTCTCCAGGCGTGCGGCGGGTGATTGCATCTGTGATTCGAACACCTCTTGCAGTTGAGGTGCTTGAGGTTTGTATGAGGTGGCCCAGGGTGCTTGCAGCCATGCTGCCAGCCCCTGGATCTTTCGTGCTGTTGTAAATACTTTCTATATGGTCAGATTATTCCTACATATTCCTACGCAGTCGAACTGTAGATTTCGCTCTCCATTAATTGTGCGCGCTTCGCGGAAGTAAGACGAGGAAGGCACACCAAATTTGAGAGATTGAATCCAATGAACTTTCGTCGAATGTTTGCTTTTACCCCCTTGGTCCGCGCCTTGAAGTTCGCCTGCATTGTACCGGGTACCCTTATTACTCACTCCGCTGTGGCTGCTGTTGTCGATACGGAATTTACAGTCACGGGCGATACACCGCTTGAACATTACTCGGTCAATCCCGGGGCTGTTCTGAATATTATCGGCGAAGGCGCACGCACCGAGGAAATTAACGCAAACTTTGCCAGCGTCAATATGAACGGTGGCAGTGTCGTAGCGCCCACCAATATCGGGCGCACCCCGGCCTTGCGCCTGGTGAATAGTACCGCCAACATCAACAATGCTTTTATTACTGCAAGCAATGGCACCGGATTACAACTGGTTCGCCAAGACGAACTCAGCAGCGGTTCGAAAGCCCAGGTTGCCGCCAGCCAAATCACCGGCAATGGCGTGGGAGCCTGGCTGACCCGCTACAGCGAACTTACGCTGCTGGATTCGCAGGTAACGGCCAGTGCCGCCAATGGCCAGGGCATCCTGTTGTTCAACGGTACGGTATCGGCTAGCGATAGCCAGATTACCGGTGGAGAAAACGGTGTCTTCATCACTGACGAGTCGCCACAGGCCCATGGCGCACCAGGGCTGGTGACGCTGAGCAACAGTATCGTCAGGGGTGAGAATGGCGCTGCCATCCAGGTCGACGGGGCCAATGCCCAGCTCAATCTCGGTAATACCAGCCAACTGATCGGTGGCAACGGCAATGTGCTCGAAGTCGTGCACGGCGGTAGCGCACTGCTGAATGTCGAGAACAGTGAACTGCGCGGCAATATTTTGCTCAAGGACAGCAGCAGTGCCCAAGTCAACTTGCACCAGGCCAGCCTGATTGGCGATGTCGTCGCAGAAGCGGGCGCTAATGCCAAGGTGGCCCTGGCCGATGCTTCGCAACTGACCGGTCACCTGGAGAACGTCGCTCGCCTCGATATCAACAGCGAGGCCAATTGGACGATGACCGGTAGCAATCAGGTAGCTGCGCTCGCCCTCCAGGGCGGTCATGTAACCTTCGGCGCCCCCGGTGAGTTTTATCGCCTGGACGTCAACGAGCTGTCCGGCAATGGCACCTTCCACATGACCGCCGACTTCGTTACAGGCCAAGGCGACCGCCTCAATGTCAACGGCGAGGCCAAGGGCGAGCACCTGCTGGCTATCAGCGCCAGCGGCAACGAAGCGGCGGTCGAGCGCCTGACCGTGGTCACCACCCAGGGTGGCGATGCCCAGTTCAGCCTGCTCAATGGTCCGGTCGACCTGGGCGCCTTTTCCTATGGCCTGACCCAGGAGGGCAATGACTGGCACCTGGACGCCGAGACGAAAACCATCAGTCCGGCTACCCGTTCGGTCATGGCTCTGTTCAACACGGCGCCGACCATCTGGTACGGCGAGCTGTCGTCGCTGCGCACCCGCATGGGCGAGTTGCGCTACAACGAAAGTAAAAGCGGTGCCTGGGGTCGTGCCTATGGCAGCAAGTACAACGTTGCCGAGTCTTCTGGCACCGCCTACAAGCAGACCCAACAAGGCTTCACCCTGGGTGCCGATGCCCAGGTGGGCGACAGCCAGTGGCTGGTGGGCGTGCTGGCCGGTCACAGCAAGTCCGACCTGGACCTGACACGCGGTACCAGTGGCACCGTCGACAGCTACTACGCCGGTGCCTACACCACCTGGCTGGACGAGGAGAGCGGCTATTACTTCGACGCGGTGGCCAAGGTCAACCGCTTCGATAACAAGTCCAAGGTGGCCATGAGCGATGGTACCCAGGCCAAGGGCAACTACAAGACCAACGGCGTGGGTGCCTCCGCCGAATTCGGCCGGCATATCAAGCTGGATGACGGTTACTTCGTCGAACCCTTCGCCCAGGTTTCGGCGGTAAGTATCCAGGGCAAGTCCTACGACCTGGATAGCGGCCTGCAGGCGGAAGGGGATCGGACCCGCTCGATACTGGGCAAGGCCGGTGCCACGGTGGGTCGCAACTTCGACCTGGGCGAGGGACGTTTTGCCCAGCCGTACCTGCGTGCCGCTGTAGTGCATGAGTTTGCCAAGGACAACAAGGTCAAGGTCAATGACAATGTGTTCAACAACGACCTGTCCGGTTCGCGTGGCGAGGTCGGTGCCGGTATTGCCGTGTCGTTGTCCGAGCGCCTGCAACTGCATGCCGATATCGACTACAGCAACGGCGACAAGATCGAGAAGCCGTTCGGTGCCAATGTTGGCGTGCGCTTCACCTGGTAAGCGCACAATGAAGAAGAGGAAGCCTGGGCTTCCTCTTTTTTTTTGCTTCAGTCGCAGCGTTTGTCCCAATGCTTGAACAACGGCTCGGCCAGAAACAGCACGAACAGCAAACGCATCACCTGTAGCGCCGTGACCAGCGGTACCGACAGTTGCAGGGTCTCCGCGGTCAGGCTCATTTCGGCGATGCCGCCGGGCATCATGCCCAGGGTCAGCGAACGCAGGTCGAGGTTGGTCATCACGCTAAGCACGCAGGCGGCGATGCCGGCAATCAGCATGGTCAAGGCCGTGGCGATCAGGGTACGGCCAAGAAACGACGGCGCACGCCGGAAGAACGCGCGGTTGAAGTGACAACCCAGGCCGCTGCCGATCAGCCACTGGCCGATCTGGCTGGCGCCATCGGGCAGGGCTACTTGCAGGTTGGCGCTGACACTGGCGACAGCAGCCACCAGCAATGGACCGAACAGCCAGGGGTTTGGCTGCTTCAAACGTTGCCAGCCCAGGGCCAGCACGATGCCCAGTGGGCAGATCAGCAACAACCAGCCCCAGTCGACGCTACCGGTATGGCTGATCGGCACGCCATTGCCGAGCATGAACTTGAACAGCGCCGGCACGCACAGCACCACTGCCAGTACCCGCAAGCTCTGCGCCGCAGCCACCTGGCTGAGTACTGCGCCGTTGCGTGCGCCGAGGTTGACCATCTCCCCGGAGCCACCCGGCATGCTGGAAAAGAACGCAGTCGCCCGGTCTTCACCGGTACGGCGCAGCAACCACACCCCGACCACGCTGGACAGGCTGGTGATCAGCGCGCCGCAGAAGATCAGGCCGAAGTTGCTGGCAACCTGTTCGACCACCGCCGGGGTGAAGTGCAGGCCGATACCGATGCCGATGATCCACTGGCCGCATTTGCGTCCGCCGGGAATCTCGGTCAATTGCCAGGGCGTCAGGCAGCGCACCAGGATGATCGCCAGCAACGAGCCGACCATCCACGGCAGCGGCCAGCCGACCTGGCTGGCGAGAAACCCGCCCGCCAGACCGACCAGCCCGGTGGCCCAGTACAGCTTCAATGGTCCATCAGACATCGGTCAGGGCACGCCGCTGGACACTGCGCTTGCGCCAGATGCGCAGCACCGGCAGCAGCAACATGGCGAGCGTCAGGGCCCAGACGCTGGCCGTGATCGGGCTGGACCAGAGGATATCCAGGGCACCGTTGGAGATCGACAGCGCACGGCGCAGGTTCTGCTCCATCAGCCCGCCGAGGATGAAGCCGAGCAGGATCGGTGACAGCGGGAAGTCCAGCTTGCGCAGGATGTAGCCGAAGATGCCGATGCCGATCATCAGGAACAGGTCGAAAGTGGTGGCATGCACGGCGTAGACACCGATCGCGGTGATGATCGCGATCACCGGCACCAGGGCCCAGTTCGGTACGGCGAGGATGCGGGTAAAGACGCGGATCATCGGAATGTTCAGGATCACCAGCATGATGTTGGCGATGAACAGCGATGCGATCAGGCCCCAGACGATGTCAGGCTGCTGTTCGAACAGCATCGGGCCTGGGGTGATGTTGTACAGCGACAGGGCGCCGATCATCACCGCGGTGGTACCCGATCCCGGTACACCCAGGGTCAGCATCGGCACCAGCGCGCCGCAGGCCTCGGCACCGATGGCGGTTTCCGGGGCGGCCAGGCCACGTTTGTCGCCCTGGCCGAATTTGCCGCTGGGCCCGGCGATGCGCTTTTCGGTCATGTAGGCCACGGCGCTGGCCAGGGTTGCACCGGCGCCGGGCAGCACGCCCATGATGAAACCGAGCACGCCGCAGCGCAGGTTGACCACGAAGACCGAGGCGGCTTCCTTGAAGTTGAACAACATGCGCCCGGTGGCTTTCACGGCGACATGGCCGTGGTGGGTTTTTTCCAGCAACAGGAGGATCTCGCTGATGGAGAACAGGCCCAGTACCAGCACCACGAACTGGATGCCGTCGGCCAGGTGCACGCTGTCACCGGTGAACCGGTACACGCCGCTGTTGGCGTCGATGCCGACGCTGGACAGGAACAGGCCGATCAGCGCCGCGATGAACGTCTTCAGCGGCCGGTCACCGGCCATGCCGCCCAGGCAGACGATGGCGAACACCATCAGCACGAAGTACTCCGCGGGCCCGAAGGCGATCGCCCATTTGGCCAGCAGCGGGGCGAACAGCACCATGCCGCAGGTGGCGATGAAGGCACCGATGAACGAGCTCCAGGCCGACAACGACAGGGCCACACCGGCCAGGCCCTGGCGCGCCATGGGGTAGCCGTCGAGGGTGGTCATCACGGTGGAGGCTTCGCCGGGAATGTTGAGCAGGATCGAGCTGATCCGGCCGCCGTACTCGCAGCCCAGGTACACCGCCGCCAGCAGGATCAGCGCCGATTCCGGTGGCAGGCCGAGGGCGAAGGCGATGGGGATCAGCAGGGCCACGCCATTGATCGGGCCCAGGCCCGGCAACAGGCCGACGACGGTGCCGATCAGGGTGCCGGAGAGGGCGGTGACCAGGTTGTAGGGAGTCAGGGCGACGCCGAAGCCCTGGCTCAGGTAGCTGAGGGTATCCATGTCAATTCTCCAGAACGTCGAGCAGGCCGAGGGGCAAAGGCACATCCATGACACGGTCGAACAACCCGTACAGGGCAATGCTCATCAGGCCGATGATCACCCCGCTGGGCAGCCAGCGCCCGCCATAGAGCCGAGCCATGGGCACGCCGATGAGGATGCTGCTGACAATGAAGCCCAGGGGCTCGAAGGTGGCGGCGAAGACGATCAGCAGGGCCACGCAGATGCCGATCTTGTGCAGGGTTTCACGGTCCAGCTCGGGTTCATCGTCCTTGCGCACGATGGGTGTCGGGCGAAAGGCCAGGTACAGCAGGCCGGCGCCCATCAGGCCGAGCATCAGCAAGGGGTAGGCGCGGGGGCCGACCGGTTCATAGGAAATGGCCGCCTGGTAGGGCCAGGCCATCACCGCCAGGGCGGCGCAGAGCGCCAGCAGGAACAGGGCAAAGATACGTTGCAGAATCATCCGGGGAATCCTCTTTTCGCGGGACAAGCCCACTCCCACAGGGGGTACCGTGTCGGTGGGAGCGGGCTTGCCCCGCGATGCTTCTCGAAAGGTTGGGAGATTACTGAATCAGCCCGAATTCCCTGGCCAGGGCCTTGTAGTCGGCGACCTGCTTCTTCACGTAGGCGTCCAGCTCCGCACCGGTCATGGCGAAGGGGAACAGCTCGCGCTGGTCACGCAGCTTGGCGAACTCCTCGGAGGCCAGCAGTTTGTCGAACGAGGTCTTCCACCAGTCGTACTCCTCGTCGGTGACCTTCGGCCCCAGGTAGAAGCCGCGTACCACCGGCCAGACGATGTCGTAGCCCTGCTCCTTGGCGGTGGGGATGTTTTTCATTTCCGGCTCGTCCAGGCGCTGTTCGGCAAACACCGCCAGCAGGCGCATGTCGCCGCTCTGGATGTGCGGCATGGAGTCGGAGATGTCGGTACTGCCCACCTGGATGTGGCCGCCGAGCAGGGCCGTGGCGATCTCACCACCGCCTTCCAGGGCCACGTAGCGCAGGTCGCGCGGGTTGATGCCGGCGGCCTTGGCGATCAGCGCGGTCTGCATCCAGTCCTGGCTGCCGACGGTGCCGCCGGAGCCGATGACCACCTTGCTCGGGTCTTTCTTCAGGGCCGCGACCAGGTCGTCGAGGGTCTTGTAGGGGGAGTCGCTTTTCACTGCGATGGCGCCATAGCTGGTACCGACTGCCGCCAGCCAGCGCACGGCGTTCTCGTCGAAGCGGCCGAACTTGCCCTGGGCCAGGTTCAGCAACGAGCCGCTGGACCAGGCCACCAGGGTCCCGGCATCGGCCGGACGTTGGGCGACCACGGCGTTGTAGGCCACGGCGCCGACGCCGCCGGGCATATAGGTCACGCGCATGGGCTTGGTAAGAATCTTCTCGTTGACCAAGGCGCTTTGCACCAGTTTGCAGGTCAGGTCGAAGCCGCCGCCGGGGGAGGCCGGGGCGATGCATTCAGGGCGTTTGGGCTCGGCGGCCAGGACGTTGCCGACGAGCAGCAGGCAACCGGTGGCGAGGGCAAGGCGGCGCAGTGAAAAGGTCATCGTCTATCTCCGTGAGCATTATTGTTATCGGGGATTACCACAATGCAAGGCTGTAACTCACCAACAGTCGGACTTCGTCGGCATCGCGGGCGAAGCTGGAGCGGTAGGTGGCGTTGCGCAGGCGCACGGCGACGTTTTTCAGGGCGCCACTTTGCACCACGTACTTGAACTCGGTGTTGCGTTCCCACTCCTTGCCTTCGCCGCCATCGGCCAGGCTGACATTGTCGCCACTGACGTAACGGGTCATGAAGGTCAGGCCGGGAATCCCCAGCTTGGCGAAGTCGTAGTCGTAGCGCGCTTGCCAGGAGCGCTCGTCGGCACCGGCGAAGTCGTTGATCTGCACGAAGTTGACCAGGTAGGGGTCGGAACCGTCGACATAGGGGAAGGCGGTATCGCCGGACATGTGCTGGTAGCCGGCGCTGAACTTGTGACCCAGCAGGCCGTAGCTGAGCATGCCGTTGAGCGAGGTGTTGTCGATGTCGCCGCCACGGGCCTGGCCTTGGTCGTCGCTGAACGCCATGCGCAGGTCGGCGCCGAAGGTGCCGGGCCCCCAGGGCTGGGAGGCGATCATGCCGACGAAGTGCTGGCGGTAGACATCATCGAGCTGGGCCCAGTGGTAGCTGCCGGTGATCTTGTCGGTGAACTTGTAGTCTACGCCTGCCATGTCGAAGTGGTTGCCGGCAACGGTGCCAAGGAAGCGTCCGTTCTTGTTGTTCAGGGCAATGTCTTCGTTGTTGGTGTCGTCGCGGTCCTTGGCCTTTTCCAGGCGCCCGCCGGTGAAGGTCAGGTTCTTGATTTCACCGGAGCTCAGCAGGCCGCCTTCGAAGGTCTGCGGCAGGATGCGGCCGTCGTTGGGGCGCAGGGTCGGCAGTTCCGGAATCAGGGTGCCGATCTTCAGCTCGGTTTCCGAGAACTTCACCTTGCCGGTCAGGCCGAGCTTGGAATATTCATCGGCGGCATAGCCGTCATCGTGGGTCGGCAGCAGGCCGGTGCCGGTGCGGTCAGGGCTGGAGTCGAGCTTGATGCCGAGCATCCCCAGGGCATCGAGACCAAAGCCTACAGGGCCTTCGGTATAGCCCGACTCGAAGTTGAGCATGAACCCCTGGGCCCACTCGTCGCGCTTGGATTGTTGCGCACTGGTGCCGTCGCGAAAATCGCGGTTGAAGTACATGTTGCGGGTTTCGAAGGTCGCCTTGCTGTCTTCGAAGAAGGCGGCCTGGCTCAGCGGCGCGACCCCGACAAGGGCGAGGGCTCCGGCAACGGCGGTCTGGCGGGAAGGCGAGCGTCGGGTAGGCGCGAGCGCCTGGGGCTGTGTGGACAGCATCGTGGAGAGACTCCGTTATTGTTCTTATTAGTTCGAACCTTGAAGGCTCGGTTGTACGGCAAGCAGAGTGAGCCGTGAGTGGATGCTAGGGGCTCAACCTTTCGCTAACCTTTCAACAGCTTTTCATTGATTCGAAGGCTTCACAGGCGGGCTGTCGGCTGTACACTCCGCGCCATTGACCGCGACGCGACCTTGGAGAAATCGATGCGTGTGCTGCTCGTCGAAGACCATCTGCAGCTGGCCGAAAGCGTGGCCCAGGCCCTTAAAAGCACCGGTTTGACCGTTGATGTGCTGCACGATGGCGTGGCCGCCGACCTGGCCCTGGCCAGCGAGGAATACGCCGTGGCCGTGCTCGATGTGGGCTTGCCGCGCATGGACGGTTTCGAGGTGCTGGCGCGCCTGCGGGCCCGGGGCAAGACCCTGCCGGTGCTGATGCTGACCGCGCGCAGCGACGTCAAGGATCGGGTCCATGGCCTGAACCTGGGTGCCGACGATTACCTGGCCAAGCCGTTCGAACTGACCGAGCTGGAGGCGCGGGTCAAGGCCCTGCTGCGCCGCAGTGTGCTCGGCGGCGAGCGCCAGCAGCGTTGCGGCCCCCTGGTCTATGACCTGGACACCCGGCGTTTCACCCTGGGCGACGAGTTGATGACCCTTACCTCCCGCGAGCAGGCCGTGCTCGAAGCCCTGATCGCCCGTCCCGGGCGGGTGATGAGCAAGGAGCAGCTGGCGGCCCAGGTGTTCGGCCTGGATGAGGAAGCCAGTGCCGATGCCATCGAGATCTACATCCACCGCCTGCGCAAGAAACTCGATGGCCATGCGGTGGCCATCGTCACCTTCAGGGGGCTCGGCTACCTGCTCGAGCACCGCGATGCGTGACAGTGGCAGCCTGCGCGGGCGGCTGCTGTGGAACCTGGCGATTCTGCTGGTGGTGCTGATGCTCGCCAGCGGCCTGAGCGCCTACTGGAACGGCCGTGAGGCCGCCGACACCGCCTATGACCGCACCTTGCTGGCGTCGGCGCGAACCATCGCCGCCGGCCTGTCCCAGCGCGACGGCACCCTCAGTGCCGATGTGCCGTACGTGGCCCTGGACACCTTCGCCTACGACAGTGCCGGGCGCATCTACTACCAGGTCAACGATATCCATCAACGGCTGATCTCCGGCTACGAGAACCTGCCCGCACCGCCGCCCGGCACGCCGCGTACCGACGACTACCCGGCCCTGGCGCGCTTCTACGATGCCCGCTACCTGGGCCAGGACGTGCGCGTGGTGAGCCTGCTCAAGGCGGTCAGCGAGCCGAACATGAACGGCATGGCCGAGATTCGCGTGGCCGAGACCGAGGAGGCGCGAGTGCGCATGGCCCGCAGCCTGATGGCCGATACCCTGTTGCGCCTGGGCATGCTGGCGCTGGGGGCGTTGATGCTGGTGTGGTTCGCGGTCAGCGCCGCGTTGCGTCCGCTGGAGCGCCTGCGCAGTGCCGTGGAGGAGCGCCAGCCCGATGACCTGCGGTCGTTGCCGGTGGTCGAAGTACAGCGTGAACTGAGCCCGCTGGTGCGGGCGTTGAACCATTTCACCGAGCGCCTGCGCGAGCAGTTCGAGCGCCAGGCGCAATTCATCGCCGAGGCCGCCCACGAATTGCGCACACCCCTGGCGGCGCTCAAGGCCCGGGTCGAACTGGGCCTGCGTTCCAATGAGCCACAGGTCTGGCGCGACACCCTGGAGTCGGCCGCCCAGGGCACCGACCGGCTGACCCACCTGGCCAACCAGTTGCTGTCGCTGGCGCGGGTGGAAAACGGCGCGCGGGCCATCGCCGAGGGCGGTGCACAATCGCTCGACCTCAGCCAGCTGGCCCGCGAACTGGGCATGGCCATGGCGCCACTGGCCTATGCCCGTGGCGTGGCATTGGCGCTTGAGGCCGAAGTGCCGGTGCATGTCCGTGGCGAGCCGACCTTGCTCAACGAGTTGCTCAGCAACCTGGTGGACAACGCCCTGGCCCATACGCCCAAGGGCGGTAATGTGATTCTGCGGGTCAGTGCGCCAGGGACGCTGGAGGTCGAGGACGATGGCCCGGGTATCCCCGAAAATGAACGCGAACGGGTGTTCGAGCGCTTCTATCGGCGCGGTCCCCAGGGCACCGGCCTGGGCCTGGCCATCGTCGGCGAAATCTGCCGCGCCCACCTGGCGCAGATCAGCCTGCACGACGGTGAGCGTGGCGGTCTGAAGGTGCGGGTGAGCTTCAGCGTCGACTAGCGGAACAAGGCGCGGGCATTGAGCAGCTCGCAGGCTTGCAGCTCGGTGCCGGTCGGCAACCCCAGGTGGCGGTAGGCCGGCAGCGCCGCCAGTGGCCGCGTCGGGCCGGTGGTGGGGCTCAGGGCGCGGGCGATCTGGACGATATCGACGTAGTCGACGCGATCCGTGCCGCGGTCCAGGTCCTGGACCAGGCCGGGCAGCCTGACCAGTTGCTCGGGAAACTCCCAGCTACCGAGAATCTTGTCGCCCAGGGTCGGGTGGATCTGGTCGATGACGTAGTTCAGGCATACCGGGTCGGAGAGCAGTTCATTGTGCTCCTCGGCGTAGATCAGGATCGGCAGCACGCCGATCTGGTGCACCAGGCCGGCGAGGGCGCCCTGGTCGGGCTTGAGCTGGGTGTAGCGTCGGCAGAGTTCGTAGCTGATACCTGCCACTTCCAGGCTGGTGGTCCAGACTTCGCGCATTTTCTTTTCCACCACCTCGGAGCGGGCGTGGAAGATCTGCTCGATCACCAGGCCAATGGCCAGGTTGCAGCTGTAGTTGATGCCCAGGCGGGTGATGGCGGTCTGCAGGTCGGTGACTTCGACCGTGGCGCGCAGCAGGGGGCTGTTGACCACCTTGATCAGGCGCGCCGAGAGGGCGGCATCGCGACCGATGACCTTGCTCAGGGTGCTGACGCTGATCTCGCTGTCTTCAGCGGCCTCGCGGATGCTCAGGGCTACCTCCGGCAAGGTCGGCAGTACCAGGTCATCGTTATCGATGGCAGACAGCAACTGGGTCTGGACCATCTCGGCCAGCTTGTTCATCGGGTATCTCTAACGCAATTCAAGGAGCGCCCCGGCGTTCGGTGCACCGGGGCAGGGGGCTGGCTCAGCGCTGGATTTCGCGGTCGCGGTCCAGCTCGTAGGGCAGGTCCAGCAGGGTCAGGCCCAGGCCATCGGGGCTGCCCAGGTGCAGGTTGTTGTCCTCCACGGCGTCGGCGGTCAATACCGCCAGCAGTTCGCAACCGTTTGCGCTGCGGGCCGCCAGGACCACTTCACCCACGGAAGAGCCGTGGGTCGGCGAGAAGATCTCGGTACCCGGCTCGGGCACTGCGTCGCTGGCCAGGGCCACGCGGTACTGGCGGCGCTTGAGCTTGCCCAGGTACTGCATGCGCGCGACGATTTCCTGGCCGGTGTAGCAGCCTTTCTTGAAGCTGACACCGCCAACGGCCTGCAGGTTGATCATCTGCGGAATGAACAGCTCGCGGGTCTGGGCCATGACCTGGCCGATGCCGGCGCGGATCTGCCCCAGCAGCCAGTCGTTGAGTGCGCCCTGGGGCAGGTGTGCGCCCAGTTTTTCCTGCACGGCGGTGGCCTGTTCGGCAGGTACCCACAGCTCGATGCGACCGCTGGAGACCAGGATGGCGATCAGCCCTTCATGGCGGGTGACGCCGTCGACCTGCGTGGGCACTTCAAGCCCCAGTGCCGGCAGGGCCGCCTGGCCTTCATTCAGGCCAAATCGCACCCAGGCGTCGCTGTCATCGGTCAGCTTGGCCTTGGAGAACACCGCGTATTTCTTCAGGTCCGCCAGTTGTGCTTCGAGCAGCTCGCGGGTCATGGCCAGCAGGAAGCCGTCGGTTTCGGGCAGGATGCGAAAGCTCGATTGCATGCGACCCTTGACCATGCAACGGGCGCCAAGGCTGCTGGTGCTGTCGCCCAGGTAGTTGATGTTGCAGGTCAGCTGGCCTTGCAGGAACTTGCCGGCGTCCGAGCCGCGGACGGCGAGGACGCCTTCGTGGGAAAGGGTGCAGAAAAAAGCGGAATCGGCCATGGGTCATCGCAGGGTAGTAAGACTGGCTGCCATGATAGAGCGCCACCGGCAAAATAGGTAGTTGAGTAAAGGCCTCTGTCATTTTTTGCGCAGATGTCCGGACCAACGTCGCGTGTCCCCCGGGCGCTGGCTCTGTATACTGGCGGCCTATTTTAGGAGGGCTCCATGGTCGAACAAACTGAACTCAACCGGCTCTTTTGGCACAGCCGCCGTGGCATGCTCGAGCTTGACGTACTGCTGGTCCCGTTCAGCGCGGAGGTTTACCCGACCCTGAGCCAGGACGATCGTGACCTGTACAAGCGCTTGCTCAGCTGCGAAGACCAGGACATGTTCGGCTGGTTCATGGAACGCAGCGAGTCCGAAGACCCGGAGCTGCAGCGCATGGTTCGCATCATCCTGGACCGTGTCCAGCCCAAGTGACCGCTTCGAATGCCGCTGGCAAGGCTCGAACAGCCTGCTGGCGGCCTACCTGGCCAGCCTGGCGCTGGCCTTGCTTGCACTGACGCTGCTTCAGGTACCTGGCTGGATGCGCCTGTCGGGCGCTGCCTTGTGCCTGCTGCAGGCTGGCTGGATGATTCCCCGGCGTATCCTGCTCACTCATTCCCGGGCGATCAGCGGCTTGCGTCGGGATGCCGGCGGCTGGCAGTTGTTCAGCCGGGCGCAGGGCTGGCAAGCGGTGCAGCTGCTTCCTGACAGCCTGGCCTTGCCGGGCCTGGTCGTGCTGCGCTACCGCCGCCCGGGGCGTTTCTGCAGTGAAGGCTTGTGCATCGCCCATGACGCGCTGGAGCCGGTACAACACCGGCGCCTGCGCGTTCGCCTGAAGTTCAGTCGACGTAGGTGGGCGGCTGCAGGATAGTGTCGCGAGCTTCGTCGAGCATGCCCGGGTAGTCCAGGGTGTAATGCAGGCCGCGGCTTTCCTTGCGCTGCATGGCGGAACGGATCATCAGCTCGGCCACCTGGGCCAGGTTGCGCAACTCGATCAGGTCGCGGCTGACCTTGTAGTTGCTGTAGAACTCGTCGATCTCGTCCAGCAACAGGCGTACCCGGTGCTCGGCGCGCTGCAGGCGCTTGCTGGTGCGCACGATACCCACGTAGTCCCACATGAAACGCCGCAACTCGTCCCAGTTGTGGGCGATGATCACGTCTTCGTCCGAATCGGTGACCTGGCTTGCGTCCCAGCAGGGCAGGGCCTTGGGCATTTTCACCTGGTCCAGGTGGGCCTCGATGTCGGCCGCTGCGGCGCGGCCATAGACGAAGCATTCGAGCAGCGAATTGCTGGCCATGCGGTTGGCACCGTGCAGGCCGGTGAAGCTGGTTTCGCCGATGGCGTACAGGCCGGGCACGTCGGTGTGGCCACGGTCGTCGACCATGACCCCGCCACAGGTGTAGTGGGCGGCGGGTACCACCGGGATGGCCTGGCGGGTGATGTCGATGCCGAAGGTCAGGCAGCGCTCATACACGGTGGGGAAATGGCTTTTGATGAAGTCGGCGGGCTTGTGGCTGATGTCCAGGTACACGCAGTCCACACCCAGGCGCTTCATCTCGTGGTCGATGGCACGGGCGACGATATCGCGCGGCGCCAGTTCTTCACGCGGGTCGAAGCGCGGCATGAAGCGTTCGCCGTTGGGCAGGCGCAGCAGGGCACCTTCGCCGCGCAAGGCCTCGGTGACCAGGAAGCTCTTGGCCTGGGGGTGGTACAGGCAGGTCGGGTGGAACTGGTTGAACTCGAGGTTGGCCACCCGGCAACCGGCGCGCCAGGCCATGGCGATGCCGTCGCCGCAGGCACCGTCGGGGTTGCTGGTGTACAGGTAGACCTTGGCCGCGCCGCCGGTGGCGAGCACGGTGAAGCGTGCGCCATAGGTGTCCACTTCGCCGGTGTTGCGGTTCAGGACATAGGCCCCCAGGCAGCGATCGCCGTCCTTGCCCAGGCGTCGTTCGGTGATCAGGTCGACCGCAACGCGCTGTTCGAGCAGTTCGATGTTCGGCCGCTTGCGCGCCTGGGCCAGCAGGGTGGTGAAGATCGCCGCGCCCGTGGCGTCGGCGGCATGGATGATGCGCCGATGGCTGTGGCCGCCCTCACGGGTCAGGTGGAACTCGAAACCACCGTCGTCGACGCCGGCGTGTTCATCGCGGGTAAAGGGCACGCCCTGGTCGATCAGCCACTGGATCGACTCGCGGCTATGCTCGACAGTGAAGCGCACGGCGTCTTCATGGCACAGGCCGCCGCCGGCATTGAGGGTGTCCTCGACGTGGGACTGCACGGTGTCGGTGTCGTCCAGCACCGCGGCAACCCCGCCCTGGGCCCAGAAGGTCGAGCCGTTGGCCAGGTCGCCCTTGCTGAGCACGGCGATGCGCAGGTGATCGGGAAGGGTCAGCGCCAGGCTCAGACCAGCGGCGCCGCTGCCGATCACGAGGACATCATGTTGGAATTGTTGGCTCATGTCAGGACACTAGTATCTGAAGGGGGGGATCGGCACAATAGTCAGGCGCTTATGGCAATGTGAAACTATCGTGAATCTGGATCGGCTGCCTTTATATCAGCCCCAAGGCCCTGATTTCCAATGGCGCTTGCGCGGGCTGGGGCGCTTTTTGTGGAACTTTCCACCCTGTGTGGATATCCATAGAAGGCTGTCCGCACGCCACAATGCCGCGGCGACGCACGGTAGCGGCCCATCAAAAGGCACTGCCGGCGTATTCGAGACCCGATTATCGACGCAGCCGGCCGTGACCGCGCTGCGTTTTTCGTGCGAGCCGACCAAGGGCCGCAGGAAACTTGCTTGGAGGGGAGAACTTTTGCGAAAAGCCCGAGTCTATGGTTGCAA
>Ga0247821_10000188_pt1 | contig 36076 bp, 36 predicted proteins | sample 13C_Glycerol_Day_FD_192481 | JGI IMG/M metagenome (GOLD analysis project Ga0247821, IMG submission 192481) | Soil microbial communities from agricultural site in Penn Yan, New York, United States - 13C_Glycerol_Day14 | ecosystem: Environmental > Terrestrial > Soil > Agricultural land | place... | reverse complement strand
TTCGGATAGACGTTGAAACCGGAGACCAGGATCATGTCTTTCTTGCGGTCGACGATGCGCATGTAGCCGTCGGGCTGGATCAGGGCGATGTCACCGGTCTTCAACCAGCCTTCGCTGTCGAGGATCTCGTTGGTGGCGTCCTGGCGCTGCCAGTAGCCCTTCATCACCTGCGGACCTTTCACGCACAGCTCACCGACCTCACCCAGCGGCAATTCGACACCGGCGTCGTCAATGACCTTGCACAGGGTCGACGGCACCGGAATGCCGATGGTGCCGATCTGGTTCTGCTCGGCCGGGTTGACCGCCGCCACCGGGCTGGTTTCGGTCATGCCATAACCTTCGCAGATGGCGCAACCGGTGACCGCCTTCCAGCGCTCGGCCACGCTCATCTGCAGGGCCATGCCGCCCGACAGGGTGATCTTCAGGCCGGAGAAATCCAGCTTGCGGAAGGTCTCGTTGTTGCACAGGGCCACGAACAAGGTGTTCAGGCCGACAAAGCCGCTGAACTTCCACTTCGACAGTTCCTTGACCATCGCCGGCAAGTCGCGCGGGTTGCTGATCAGGATGTTGTGGTTGCCGATCAGCATCATTGCCATGCAATGGAAGGTGAAGGCATAGATGTGGTACAGCGGCAGCGGCGTGATGAGGATCTCGCAACCTTCGTTGAGGTTCGAGCCCATCAGGGCCCGGCATTGCAGCATGTTGGCCACCAGGTTGCGGTGAGTCAGCATCGCGCCCTTGGCCACCCCGGTGGTACCGCCGGTGTACTGCAATACGGCAACATCGTTGCTGTCCGGGCTGGTTTCCTTGACCGGCCGGCCCGCACCCTTGCTCAATACATCATTGAACTTGATCGCCTTGGGCAGGTGGTAGGCCGGCACCATTTTCTTCACGTACTTGATCACGCTGTTGATCAACAGGCGTTTTACCGGTGGCAGCATATCGGCCACTTCGGTGACAATAACGTGCTTGATCTGGGTCTTGGGCACCACCTTCTCGGCCAGGTGCGCCATGTTGGCCAGGCACACCAGTGCCTTGGCGCCGGCATCGTTGAACTGGTGCTCCATTTCCCGCGCGGTATACAACGGGTTGGTGTTGACCACGATCAGGCCGGCACGCAAGGCGCCGAATACGGCGACCGGATACTGCAGGACGTTGGGCAGCTGCACGGCGATACGATCGCCGGGTTGCAGGTCGGTGTGCTGCTGCAGGTAGGCGGCAAACGCCCCCGACAGCTCGTACAGCTCGCCGTAGGTGATGGTTTTGCCCAGGTTGCTAAAGGCTGGTTTATCAGCAAAGCGTTGGCAGGATTGTTTCAGCACTGCCTGGATGTTCGGGTACTCGTCAGGATTGATTTGCGCCGCAATCCCGGCTGGGTACTTATCCTTCCAAAAATTTTCGATCATGGAAGCCCACTCCTTCAGCAACAGCGAATTCTTCACCGCAGTCGATGCGATTATTATTGATATGAGATTACGGTTTATTGCAAACCTGATAATCGAAAGCGGGCCGAGAGTAGCAGCTTTGCCAGGGGTCGCCTAGAGCTAAAGCAGCCCCAACAGTCACAAAAATGACTCTTGATTATGCCGTAGTCATTTTTAGAGTAAAAAACCTAAAACACGGAATTTGTAGGAGAGGGCTTGCCCCGCGATGAGATTGTACGACCCATCGCGGGACAAGCCCGCTCCCACAGAAAGCAGCAGTTACAACATGCTCAGGCGATGTCGCGCAGCTCGCGCCGCAGGATCTTGCCCACCGCCGTCATCGGCAACGAATCACGCACTACGATGTGCTTGGGCACCTTGTAACCGGTGAAGTTGGCCTTGCAATAGGACTTGAGCTCTTCAAGGCTGACCCCGCCCTCCCTCGGCACCACGAAGAGTTTCACCGCCTCGCCGGAACGCTCGTCGGGGATACCGATCACTGCGCAGTTGGCCACTTGCGGATGGCCCATGACCACTTCTTCGATCTCGTTGGGGTACACGTTGAAACCCGAGACGATGATCATGTCCTTCTTGCGATCGACAATCCGGGTAAAACCATCGGAGTCGATCACCGCGATATCACCGGTCTTGAACCAGCCTTCGCTGTCCAGCGCCTCAGCCGTGGCCTCGGGATGCTGCCAGTAACCCTTCATCACCTGCGGGCCCTTGATGCACAACTCGCCGCGCTCGCCGAACGGTTGTTCATTGCCCTCATCGTCAATCACCTTGAACGCGGTGCCCGGCACCGGAATGCCGACGGTGCCCAGGCGCGCCAGTTGGCCGTAAGGGTTGGTACTGGCCACCGGCGAGGTTTCGGTCAGGCCATAGCCTTCGACAATGCGGCAACCGGTCAGGGCTTCCCAACGCTCGGCCGTGGCCGTGACCAGCGCAGTGCCGCCGGAGTTGGTGACCTTCAGCGCCGAGAAATCCAGCTCCTTGAACTTCGGATGATTCATCAGCGCGACGAACAGCGTGTTGAGCCCCAGCAGTGCCGAAAACCGCCACTTCTTCAGCTCTTTGACAAAGCCGGGAATGTCCCGCGGGTTAGTGATCAGCACGTTGTGGTTGCCGGTCACCATCATGCACATGCAATTCGCGGTGAAGGCATAGATATGGTAGAGCGGCAGCGGCGCGATCATCACCTCCTGGCCTTCCTTGATCAGCCGCTGGCCATCCGGGCCGTGCTGGGAAAAACAGGCCAGCACCTGGAGCATGTTGGCCACCAGGTTGCCGTGGGTCAGCATCGCGCCCTTGGCCAGCCCCGTGGTGCCGCCGGTGTACTGCAGCACGGCGATGTTGTCGAGGGTCTGCGCCACCGGCCTGAGCGACTGGCCGCGCCCCTGCCCCAGGGCGGTCTTGAACGGCACGGCCTGGGGCAGGTGGTAGGCCGGCACCATCTTCTTGACCTTGGCAACCAGGGTGTTGACCAGCCAGCCCTTGGCCGCCGGCAACATGTCGCCCATCCTCGCCTCGATGAGAAATTCGATGTTGGTGTCGGGCAACACTTCCTGCACCAGCTTGCCGAACATGTTCAGGTACACCAGCGCACGCGCCCCGGAATCCTTGAACTGGTGACGCATCTCGCGCGCGGTGTACAGCGGGTTGGTGTTGACCACGATCAGCCCGGCGCGCATGGCGCCGAATACAGCGATGGGGTACTGCAGCACGTTGGGCATCTGCACCGCAATGCGGTCGCCCGGCACCAGATCGGTGTGCTGCTGCAGGTAGGCGGCAAAGGCCGCGGAATGGCGTTCCAGCTCGGCGTAGCTCAGGGTTACCCCCAGGTTGCTGAACGCCGGGCGGTCAGCGAACTTCTTGCAGGAGCGTTCGAATACTTCGACCACAGACTTGTAAGCATTCATGTCAATGAGCGAAGGAACGCCTGCGGGGCGCTTGTCATTCCAGAAATCAGCTTGCATTTATTCTTATCCTCATACCTGAGCCGTTCCGGCCCCCCTTACCTGCTTGGCGAAGAGGGTACTTTGCCGACGTTAGCAGGTATGTCGCAGGTGGCAAATACGCCAAGCGCTGTCATTAACATTGTGAATCTTGTTTGTGGCCGCCTTTCGATTGCATGCTTGGGTTATACACTGTGCTCACTCACCGATCCGCGTGCACAAGGACCCGCCATGCACCACGATGCGTTCTGGCTAGCGACCTGCGATCACAGCAACCTGTATGTCTACCAGTGGCTGCCGGACACGCCGATCAAGGCGGTGGTGTTGCTGGTGCACGGCATGGCCGAGCACGCAGGTCGCTACCAGCGCCTGGGCGAAGCCTTGTGCGCTGCCGGGTTTGCCCTGATCGCCCACGACCAGCGCGGCCATGGCCGTACCGCCGAACTCGGCACCCTGGGCCTGTTTGCCCGGCACGACGGCTGGAGTACCGTTATCAACGACCTGGGCCTGCTCAGCCAGCATATCGGCCTGCAGTACCCGGGCACTCCGGTGTTCCTGTTCGGTCACAGCATGGGCAGCTACATTGCCCAGGCCTACCTCATGCACCACGGCGCCAGCCTGCAGGGGGCGGTCCTCAGCGGCTCGAACTTCCAGCCGCCGGCGCTGTACCGCACGGCCTGCGTGATCGCCCGTTTCGAGTCCTGGCGCCAGGGGCCGCTGGGCCACAGCGCTCTGATCGAATGGTTGTCATTCGGCTCGTTCAACAAGGCCTTCAAGCCCAATCGCACGCCGTTCGACTGGCTTAGCCGCGACAGCGCCGAGGTCGACCGCTACGTGGCCGACCCGCTGTGCGGCTTCCGTTGCAGCAACCGTTTATGGATCGACCTGCTGATGGGCCTGGAACAGATCAGCCGGCCAGCCAACCTCAAACAGATCGATCCGAACCTGCCGATCCTGGTCATGGGCGGCGAATGTGATCCGGTCAGTGCCGGCAAGCGTCTCAAGGATCTGGCCGGTGCCTTGCGCCTGGCCGGCAACCAGCACGTGCAGTTGCAGCTGTACCCGCAAGCACGACATGAATTGCTCAATGAAACCAACCGTGACGAGGTCACGGCCGCGATCATCGACTGGCTGGAACAGGCCCTGGCCCTTGGCCGCCCTGTCCGCAGCGAATGACGGCCGCCCCCGTGCCCCTAGCAGGAACCGAATCGATGACCCAGGTCACCAACACGCCCTACGAAGCCCTTGAAGTCGGCCAGACCGCCAGTTTCAGCAAGACCGTCGAAGAACGCGACATCCAGCTGTTCGCGGCGATGTCCGGTGACCACAACCCGGTGCACCTGGATGCCGAGTTCGCCGCCAAGAGCATGTTCAAGGAGCGCATCGCCCACGGCATGTTCAGCGGTGCCCTGATCAGCGCCGCCGTCGCCTGCGAGCTGCCTGGCCCGGGCACCATCTACCTGGGCCAGAAGATGAGCTTCCAGAAGCCGGTGAAGATCGGCGACACCCTGACCGTGCGCCTGGAAATCCTGGAAAAGCTGCCCAAGTTCAAAGTGCGCATCGCCACCAATGTGTACAACCAGAAAGACGAGCTGGTGGTCGAAGGCGAAGCCGAGATTCTCGCACCACGCAAGCAGCAGGTCGTCGACCTGGTCAGCCCGCCCCCGATCAGCATCGGCTAAGGCCTACAGCTCGCGCAGGCGGCGCTCGATAAAGCGCCGCTCGGCGCCCTGGGCAGTCAGGCCCAATGCAATCTGGTAGGCCGCCCGCGCCTGCTGCGGCCGCCCCAGTTGCCGGCAGAGCTCGGCACGGGCGGCATGGGCCAGGTGGTATTCCTGCAACTGGCCACGGGCCAGGATCACATCTATTGCATCCAGGCCTGCCTGGGGACCATCGCGGCGCGCCAGGGCGGCGGCGCGATTGAGCTCCACCACCGGTGACGGCCAGCCCTGCAGCAGCACGTCGTACAAGCCAACGATTTCTTCCCAGTCGGTCTGCTCGGCACTGGCGGCCTGCGCATGCACGGCAGCGATGGCCGCCTGCAGGCTGTACACGCCGAATTGCCGGCTGCGCAGCGCCTGTTGCACCAGTTGGCAGCCCTCGGCGATCAGCTCGCGGCTCCACAGGCTGCGATCCTGTTCATCGAGCAGGATCAACTCGCCGTTTTCATCGCTGCGCGCCTCTTGTCGCGAGGCTTGCAACAGCATCAGCGCCAACAGGCCGAGGACTTCAGGGTCGGGCAGCAGTTGTTGCAACAGCCGGCCCAGGCGAATGGCCTCGTCGCTCAGGTCATTGCGCATCAGGCTATCGCCCGAAGACGCCGAATAGCCTTCGTTGAACACCAGGTAGATAACCCGCAGCACGCTATCCAGGCGCTCGGGCAACTCGGCCAGCGAGGGCACCTGATAGGGGATCTGCGCATCGCGGATCTTGGCCTTGGCGCGCACGATGCGCTGGGCGATGGTGGCCGGGCTTTGCAGGAAGGCCCGGGCGATTTCCTCGGTGGTCAGGTCGCAGACCTCACGCAAGGTCAGTGGCACCTGGGCGTCTGCAGCCAGTGCCGGGTGGCAACAGGTGAAGATCAGGCGCAGGCGATCGTCCTCAAGCTCTTCATGCTCCACCTCATCCTCCTCCAGCGCCTCAAGGGCCATCATCAACTTCGCCTGGGAGCGATCGAAACGGGCACGTCGGCGTAACCCGTCAATGGCTTTGAAGCGCCCGGTGGACACCAGCCAGGCCCGAGGATTGGCAGGAATGCCATCGCGCTGCCAACGCTCCACGGCCACGAAGAAGGCCTCGTGCATGGCTTCTTCGGCCAGGTCGAAGTCGCCCAGCAGACGGATCAACGTCGCCAGGATGCGCCGCGACTCCCGCTGATAGACCGACTCGACCTCGGCCCGCGCCTGCGCCAGCGTCGTCATCAGCCCGGCATCTTGTGGATCACCAGGTCCACCAGCCGGTCGAGGCTTTCGCCCCAGCCGCGATGAAAGCCCATTTCCTCGTGGGCCAGGCAATCGGCGGCATTCCAGTGCCAGGCGCGTGCGGTGTAGCGGGTCTTGCCCTGGACATCCTCGAAAGTCACCACCGCGGTCATGAACGCCTTGCTCGACGGTATCCAGCCTGGGCCGAAGGCATCGGTGAAGACAATCCGTTCGGGTACGACAATCTCCAGGAACACGCCCTGGTTCGGATACTCGGTGCCGTCCGGTGCCTGCATCACGGTGCGAAACAGCCCACCCACCCACAACTGCATTTCGCACACCGGCGTGGACATGCCGTTGGGGCCCCACCATTGCGCCAGCAGCTCAGGCTCGGTCCAGGCCCGGAACACCTTGCTGCGCGGCGCATCGATCAATCGGGTAAGGGACAGCTCGTATTGCGCCGCCCCGGGTGGATAAAGGCTCATCGTGATGCTCTCCCTCGGTTCAGGGTTGCAGTTCGCGGACCGGCCTTACTTCGACGCTGCCGACCCGGGCGGCAGGTATGCCCTTGGCGATGTTCAGCGCCTCGTTGAGGTCGCGGGCATCGACCAGGTAGAAGCCGGCCAGTTGCTCCTTGGTTTCGGCGAAGGGGCCGTCTGTCAGGCTCATGTGCCCACCGCGCACGCGCACCGTGGTCGCGGTCTGTACGGGCTTGAGCGCTTCGGCGGCCAGCATGCGCCCGCTGCCCTGGATCGATTCGGCATAGGCCATGCATTCGGCGTCGGCAGGACTGTCGGGCAGGCTGTGCAGCAGCCCTTCTTCACAGTAGACCAGGCACAGGTATTTCATCGTCATCTCCACAGCGGAAAGTGCACTATGACGGTAGATCACGCCTTCAGGGAAAGCGCGATTTGGCGTAAGACCGGCCGTTTTCAGCTCAAGGCTTCAGCGAGAACAGGGCCGCGCCAGACTCCATGTCGAAGGGCGCCGACCAGTGCTCGTGGATGACTTGCCATTGCCCGCCAATACGCTGGTAGCCAACGGTGACGCGCATGTAGCAGCTTTGATCTTCTCCGCCCTCGGGTATGGTCGGCCCGCAACGGCTGAGCCAGTGGGCAATGGCCAGGTCTGGTGAGGCCTGGACCTGTAGCTGCTCCACTTCGAAGACCATGTCGCCAGGGCAATGCTCCATGCACGCCTGCCAATGGGCGCGATAGGCGGCCTTGCCCTGGAACTGCAGGGCCTTGACCGCATCGAAGGCGCGAATGTTCTCGGCGTAGGGGGCGGTGATGGCGTCGATGTCCCGGCTGCGAACAGCCGGGATCCACTGCTCGATCAGTTGACGGATTTCACGTTCGGCGGTGCTGCTCATGGTCGTGTCCTCTGTGCATCGACAGGTGTCGGGCGCCGATGGGGCCGGCGCGTTCACAGATGGTCGAATGACGGCGTGGGGAATCGACAGCAACACTGAAAATAGTTGCCTGGCCGCGCTTACCGAGGCTCGAGCGGCAACCAGATCTCCATGACGCTGCGGCTGTCGAGCGGGTTGAAATCCTTGCCATAGCGCTCGAACTCCGGCGCCTGTGCGGCCCGCTCGCCGGAGGTCGGCAGCCAGTCGTGCCAGATGGCCTGGAAGGTGTCCTTGAGGTTGTCGAGGCTGCCATGGTGTTCGAAGACCGCATAGCGCTGGGGCTTGAGTTTGAGGTGTTGAAAGTCGGTCGGCAGCATTTCGAAGTCTGCGACCTGGACGCCTGCGATGTAGTCGAAATTGCCCTTGCCGTCGGCATTGCAGCACACACCATAGGTGAAGTCCGAGCGCTGTCCCTTCACGTGGCCAATATGAGGCTTGAAGCGTTGCCACAGTTGGGGGATCGCGCTGACCGTGGACTGTTTGAAGCGCCCGCCTAGGCCGGCAATGAGCAGATCGCTGCCTTCCTCGAAGCGTACGGGTCGGACTGCGGGTTGAATCGGGTCGGACATTTCCTTTGCCTTAATCAAACAAGAGCCCCTCGCGGGGCTCCTGGTCGTTGTCATGGAAGGAAACCACTGGCTGCCGCACGTTTTGCACGTTTGGCGGCGCGTTTTTCATCAGCGGTTTTCAGGGGTTTTTTCTTGGCCATTTTTTTTGCATCAAGACCTTTCATCACGAAGATCCTCCGGCCTGATGGCACCTGCGCGCGGGTGCCCCGACTGATTATAGACCCGCTGTGGCAGTCGGCGCGGCGAGGATGAATTCCCGATAGCCGGAGACAATCACGTAGACCGCGAAGTAGCAAAAGATCGCCGCCGAAAGCAGGTAGGACCAGGTCAGCAGCCGGTCACCCAGCAAACGCCCGCCGTGACTGGCTATCAGGCACAGCGACAGGCACCAGAGCAGCCCGGCGGCAAAAAAGCCGGACAGGAACAACCCGGCCTCCATCAGGCTGCCACCGCCCGAACGGGAAATCAGCACCCCGCCCACCGCGGCAAACCAGAGAATGGCGCTGGGTGACGACATCGCCAGCACGATCCCGCGGACAAACTCGCGCCAGGACGACTCCACCACCACGTCACCCGGTTGCAGATGCCCCTCCCCACGCCAGGCGGCCAGCAGCATCTTCAGCGCAAACCAGATCAGCAACATCGACCCGCCCACCCACAACACCCAGCGCACGGCCTCGAACTGCAGCAGCACGGTCATCCCGGCCAGGGCCGCCAGCGCGTAGACCAGGTCGCCGACACAGGTACCCAGCCCCAGCCAGAACCCCTGGAGAAAGCCGCGCTGCATGGCCAGGGTGATCATGGCGATATTGGCGATACCGATATCCAGGCACAGGGAAAGGCTGAGGAGAAATCCATTGGAGAAAGGCATGGGGCATTCCATAGACAGCGTTGAAGGCAGGCGCTATTAAAGCCGGAAATGCCGTGGCTGTATTGGAAGAAATGGCTTCGTCCAGGCGAAATCCGCTCAGGCCTGGGCCGCACGCTCGAAGACTTCATCCGCCCACTGGTTGAGGCTCTTGCCTGACGCTGGCCGCTCGGGGGCCACGCCACGCTCGGCACAATCGGCCAGGTGATCGTCCAGCGCCAGGTGAAAAGCTTCGTGCATCTGGCTGACGGAGCTGGCATGAAAGCTGATGATGTCCCGAACGCCCAGCACTCGGCCGACGAAAATATCGTCACGGGGGTCATAGTCGACACGGGCGCTGCAGCCCTTGTGGTTCATCGTGTTCATGGCTGTACTCCCGGCACAAGCTTGCCCCTGGAACCCTCACGCTCAACCACCTGGCCGCCCAGATGCACGACCAGTGCCTCAGTGTCGGCGAACACCGGAGTGGCACTGGTGGGTGTGCGGAAAATGCTATCAAATTGAGATAGCACTTTTTCCAATGGATCAATTCAGCATTTTTCACCCAACACCTGCGCATAGCGCTCCCGATCGACATTGGCGCCACTGAGAATCACCGCCACCTTGCGCCCCCGTTGCCGCTCGCGCTCCTGGATCAATGCCGCCAGGCCTGCTGCCCCCGCGCCCTCTGCCGTGTTGTGGGTATCCTCGTGGTAGATACGCATGGCCCGGGCGATTTCATCATCGCTGACCCGCACGATACGCGCCGCGTGCTGGCGAATGATCTCAAAGGCCTCGGGCATCGGTATGCGACAGGCCATGCCGTCGGCAAAGGTGTCGGCGGTGGCGGTGGTGACGATCTGGCCTTGCTCGACACTCAAGGCAAAGGCATCCGCCGCCTCGGACACCACGCCGACGATCTCGGTGCGCAGCCCCAGCAGGTTGCGCGCCTGGATCAGGCCGCAGATGCCCGAACCCATGCCGATGGGGACATACACGCAGTCGAGGTCCTGCACGGCCTCAAGCAACTCCAGGGCATAGGTCGCGACCCCGCGCACCAGTTGCGGATGAAAGGACGGCACCATTTCATAACCGTGCTGTTGCGCCTGGCGCGCAGCCTCCTCGCGGGACTGGTCGAAGTCGGCGCCATACTCGATCAGCTCCGCACCGAGGGCGCGCATCGCTGCATTCTTTTCCCGTGAATTACCCTGGGGCACGACGATAATGATCGGCAGCCCGGCATTGCGCGCCGCCAGCGCCATGCTCTGGCCATGGTTGCCCCGGGTGGCGGTGACCAGCCCGCGCACCTGTGGCCGCTCTGCCTGCAACCATTGCACATAGAGCAAGCCGCCACGGACCTTGAAGGCGCCGGTCGGGGCATGGTTCTCGTGCTTGACCCAGACCTCGCAGCCCAGCCGCTCGGCCAGCCGCGGCCAGGCATATTGAGGGGTGGCAGGCACATGGGCATTCACCAGGCGGGCAGCATCACGCAGGGCAGGCAGGTCGAACATGGAACACCTCGGCAGCAGTGGGTTTGACCTGATCCTAGCGCCGGGGCATTGTATGGGTAAAAGCTTATATTGCATGGCCAACAATAAATGTGGACCCCTACCCTCCCCGACAATGACCAACCACGCTACCTGGCCCTGGTCGATGCCATTGCCGCAGCCATCGAGCGCGGCGAGCTGAAAGTCGGCGAGCGCCTGCCGCCGCAGCGTCGCCTGGCCTGGAACCTGGGGCTCAACCCGAGCACCACGCAGCAGGCGTACCGGGAAGCGGCCGTGCGTCACCTGGTCAGCGGCGAAGTCGGCCGCGGCACCTATGTGCTGGCCGGCAGCAAGGAGGCCACGCTGTTCCACCTCAAACAGCAGGACGTGCAGCCCGACCTGATCGACTTGTCGACCAACGTGCCGGCAATCGACCCCGACAACCACGACATCGAGCGCACCCTGCAAAGCCTGCTGAACAGTGGTCAAGCCCGTTGCCTGGAGCATTACCTGAGCGCCGAGGCACTGTTGCTCGCCCGGGTGCAAGGCGCCGCCTGGCTGGCCAATCGCGGCCTGCAACTGACCGCCAGCCAGGTGCTGCTGTGCGGCGGTGCCCAACAGGGCCTGTTCAGCCTGTTGCTGTCGCTGTGCCAGGCCGGCGAGCCGGTGCTGGTCGAAGCCCTGACCGCGCCAGGCATCAAGGCCGCCTGCCGGCAGTTGCGCCTGCCCTTGCATGGCATCGCCCAGGACCTGCACGGCATCATCCCCCAGGACCTGGACCGGGTCGCGAGGGCCACCGGCGCCCGGGTCGTGGTGCTTACACCCTGTCTGCAGAATCCCACCGCCAGCTGCATGAGCCGCGAACGCCAGCAGGCCGTTGCCGACGTGGTTCACCGCCACGGCCTGCTGGTGATCGAAGATGACGTCTACGGCGCGCTGGTCGACCAGCCGGCCTTATGGCCGCGACTCGGCCAGCAGGGCATTCTGGTCAGCAGTCTGTCCAAGACCGTCGGCGCAGGCTTGCGCCTGGGCTGGATCGTCGCGGATCCGCAGTGGCTGGCCAAGGTCGACCCCCATGCCCAGGCCACCCACTGGCAGGTATCGCCGCTGAACCTGCAGATCGCCTGTCGCTGGATCGCCGACGGTACCGCCGCCCGGCGCCTGGCCTGGCAGCGCGAAGAAGTCGCCTGGCGCTGGCGCCTGGCACGCCGGATCCTGGGCAGTGACCGGCTCTACGGCCAGCATCCGTCCCCACACATCTGGCTGCATTGCACGCAACCGGCACAGGCCCTGGTGCAACGCTGCCGGGCCAATGCCGTGGAGGTGGTCCCCGCCGACGTCTTTGCGGTAAAACAGAGCGACCTGCCGGCCGTTCGCATCAGCCTGTCCGCCGCCAGCAGCCGCGCCGAACTGAAACAGGCGCTGGAGCGGGTAGCACAGGCCCTGGAGACACAATGAGCGAACTCTATCGCCAGGCCGAGGGCTTCCTGGCTTCCCTGGACCCACAGTGGGCCGCGCATATCCAGGCCATCGGTCCTTGCCAGCATCAGCCGCACCCCCATCGCGACCCGTACCAGGCGCTGGTGCGGGCGATCGCCTATCAGCAACTGCACGTCAAGGCCGGCGATGCGATCCTCGGACGTTTCCTGGCGCTCTACCCGGATTGCGGCTTCCCCAGCCCCGCGCAGGTGCTGGCGACCACGCCGGAACAGCTGCGCGCCTGTGGTTTTTCCGCCAGCAAGCTGGCGACCATCCAGGGCATTGCCCGTGCCCGCGAAGAGGGGCTGGTACCGGATCATGACCAGGCCCTGGCGCTGGACGACGAGCAACTGATCGAACGCCTGGTCAGCCTGCGGGGTGTCGGCCGCTGGACGGTGGAGATGCTGCTGATCTATACCCTTGAGCGCATGGACATCCTGCCGGCCGATGACTTTGGCGTGCGCGAGGGCTACCGTCGACTGCAGGGGCTGCAAACCCAGCCCAAGCGCCGGCAGATGGTCGAGCTCGGACAAGCCTGGAGCCCCTATCGAACCGTCGCCGCCTGGTACCTGTGGCGGGTGCCGAACCCCCGAGTTTGAACGCAAGACCCGGAGTTACTTGCGCCGCTGCCTGCGCCAATCTGGAGCCGTTGACACTCAGCGAGAGCACATTGAAATGAGCCAGGGCAAACCCCGCATCAGCGAAACCGACCCACGCTGGCAAGCCATGCTCGCCCGCGACCCGGCAGCCGACCGGGCCTTCGTCTATGCCGTGCGCACCACCGGGGTGTACTGCCGCCCCAGCAGCACCTCACGCCTGCCACGGATCGAAAATGTCGAGTTCTTCGATACGGCCGAGCAAGCCGAAGCCGCAGGCTACCGTCCCAGCAAGCGCCGGGCAGCGGACCAGACGCACCGGGCCGAACAGCATCGGGCCCAGGTTACCCAGGCCTGCCAGTTGATCGAGACGGCCGAATCGGCGCCCAGCCTCAACCAACTGGCCGAGCAGCTCGGCATGAGCCCCTTCCACTTTCATCGGGTGTTCAAGGCCATTACCGGCGTCACGCCCAAGGCCTACGCCTCGGCTCACCGGGCACGCAAGGTGCGCACCCGGTTGCAGCAGTCGAGCAGCATCACCGAGGCCCTGTATGAAGCAGGTTTCAACTCCAACAGCCGCTTCTACGAGTCCAGCAACGCACGCCTGGGCATGACCCCCGGGGCTTACCGCGATGGCGGGGCCAACACCGAAATCCGCTTTGCCATCGGCCAGTGCTCATTGGGTTCGATCCTGGTGGCGCAAAGTGAACGGGGCATCTGCGCGATCCTGCTCGGTGATGACCCACAGCAATTGCTGCAAGACCTGCAGGACAAATTCCCAAAGGCTGAACTACTGGGTGGGGATAGCGGGTTCGAAACCCTGGTAGCCAGGGTAGTAGGTCTGATCGAAGCCCCGGGGATCGGCCTCGACTTGCCGCTTGACCTGCGCGGCACCGCCTTTCAGGAAAGGGTCTGGCAAGCCCTGCGAACGATCCCGGCCGGCACCACAGCCAGCTATGCCGAGATTGCCCGCAAGATCGGCGCCCCCAGGGCGGTGCGCGCCGTGGCCCAGGCCTGTGCGGCCAATGCCCTGGCGGTGGCCATTCCCTGCCACCGGGTGGTGCGCAGCGATGGCGCCCTTTCGGGGTATCGCTGGGGCGTTGAGCGCAAGCGTCAGTTACTTGAGCGCGAAGGCCCCACGACTGGAACTACCGAGCAACAGGATTGCGGACAGTTTTGACAATAAAACCTTGCCAGATACAACAGACGGATAATGTAACGAGAGCAAACAATCAACCGTTGCTGCAACCATTACCCATGGCGCGGTATTCAATGGTATGGCGTTGACCCTGATGATCTTCGTAAACCATGGTTGCAGGTACAACTTCGCAAACATTGGGCAGGGTCGACAAACTGATGACTTTGGCGATATCCAGGTTCTGGCTATAGTCGTATTGTTCAACCGCAGGCTGAGCCGATGCAGTCGTTACCTCATCTGCCAGGGCGAACGAAGACAGACCAGCCAGTGCAAGTACCAGTAAACTTTTCATGATAATAAGCCTGCAAAGCAATCAAACGAATCGATTGACTTCATTGGCCAACAGGGGCGCGGAGAAGTTGCTATATCAACTAACGGACATAACACGAAGTACCGGTCCCACTGTTTGTATTCTTGTGGGACAGGGATAGTTTACAACTTGGCTTGCAGGCTTTAAGCCCTGCCCCGGACATTCACTGTTACGCGCTTTGCAACAATACTCTCCATCCACCGCCCTCGACAACCAGCCGATGTCGGTGTAAAAGCCCGGGCCAGAGCCTCTGCAGGATGATTCCCGTGACCGACCTACGCTTTTGCTCGCTGAGCGGGCTCGAACAGCCTTTGCTGAATAAATTCTATAAAAGCCAGGGTTCACCCATGCGTGCAGCAGCCAATGGTCAGTGCTGGGTTGCCCGTGACCCGGGCATTGTCGCGGCCTTGTGCCTGAGCCCGGTTGCGAATGGTCACTGGCTGACCGGGTTGTGGGTGGCAAACGCCTTAAGGAAGCAGCGGATTGCCGGACGGCTGATCGATGAGGCCGTCCGTTCCATCGAGGGACCGGTCTGGTTGTTCTGTCATCCGGACTTACAGGCCTTCTACGAACGCCAGGGCTTTGCCCTGTGCCCCGACCTGCCTGCCCCGCTGGCCGAGCGCCTGAGCCGATACCAGCGCAGCAAGCCGTTGCTGGCGATGATCCGTGCTCAGTCGTCGCTGGCCGGATCCAGCCCGGGGAACAGCACCTCGGTATAACCGAACTTACTGAAGTCGTGGATGCGCGAGGGATACAAGCGTCCGATCAGGTGATCGCACTCATGCTGCACCACCCGGGCATGGAACCCCTCGGCGATCCGATCGATCGGTTGCCCCTGTGGGTCGACACCCTCGTAACGAATGCGTTGAAAACGCGGCACCACGCCGCGCAGGCCCGGCACCGACAGGCAGCCTTCCCAGCCATCTTCCACCTCGGTGCCCAGCGGCGTGATCACCGGGTTGAGCAGGATGGTCTGCGGCACGGGTTCGGCATCCGGATAACGCTCACTGCGCTCGAAACCGAAAATCACCAGTTGCAGGTCGACGCCGATCTGCGGTGCGGCCAGGCCGACACCGCCGACATGGCGCATGGTCTCGAACATGTCGGCGATCAGTTGTTCCAGTTCGGGGCTGCCGAGCAGCGGCGAAGGCACGGGCGGGGCAATACGCAGCAAGCGCTCATCGCCCATTTTCAGAATGTCACGAATCATGGGAAGTTCGACTCAAGGGTTCGCCTTCGGAGGCATCCGAATGGTCATGGGAGTGATCGCGGCCCAACCCGGAAACATGTTTTTTCTCATGCTCTTGGGGCTCGCCGCCCGCGCCCGTGTCGTCGGGGCGCTTGCCCTCGGCCGACATGTAGTCGATCACGGCATTCATCTCCGCGCCCAGCAACAATACCGCCGCGGAAATATAGAAATACAACAGCAAGACAATGATCGCACCAATACTGCCATACATGGCGTTGTAGTCGGCGAACGTCTTGACGTAGTAACCGAATGCCAGGGAGGCGACGATCCACACCACCACCGCCAGCACCGAGCCTGCCGTGATCAGCCGGAACTCCTGCTTAACATCCGGCATCACGTAATAGATCAGCGCCACCGCCACCATCATCAGAATGATGATCGCCGGCCAGCGCAACACGGTCCACAGGGTGACGATAAACTCCTGCATGCCTATTTGAGCGGCGATCCACTCCATCACCTGCGGGCCCAGCACCATCAGCGCCGCTACCGACAGCAGCATGCCGGCGATGCCCACGGTATAGATGACCGACAAGGGAAAGCGCTTCCATACCGGTCGCCCTTCGACCACGTCGTAGGCCGCGTTCATCGCGCTCATCATCAGCCGCACGCCTGCCGAGGCGGTCCACAGGGCGATGACGATACCCACTGAAAGCAGTCCGCCCTTGGACTGCTGCAACTGGTCGATCACCGGATTGACCTGCTCCAGGGCCTGGGGCGGCAAGACCAGCTCCGACTGCAGGCGCAACCAGGAGAAAAAGTCGGGAAGGTGCAGAAAACCGATCAGGGCGATCAGGAACAGCAGGAAGGGGAACAGCGAGAACAGCATCTGGTAGGCCAGTGCCGAGGCATAGGTGGACATCTCGTCATCGAGAAACTCCTTGACGGTGCGCACCAGCACGCGATGCAACGGCAAGCCGCGCAGGTCGGGGAAAATCATAGCGTCTCCTTTCGCCGTTCGAGGGTCATGGCCAGGGCTCCTCATTCAGGTCTGCACTGAAGTCTAAACGACGTTCACCCCAGAGTTGCGATTGATTGACGCAGATAGCACAACGGCCACCCGAAGATGGCCGTCGCCGCTTTATGTTTCGCTGTATTGCCAGCACAATAGTCGACCTTTCAAGCGTCACCCGTAGGAACCTGCATGAAACTCGACAAACCCGCCGCCATCGCCCGTCGCAACCTGGAGCTGGATAAACCCGTGCTCTCCAGCGACAACACCCTGTTTGCCGTGCTCGACACCAAGCGCAGCCTGTGGTGGTTCGATGTGCCGGTGAAACTGGTACTGCGCAAAGGAGCGGCCGACTGGGTCAATCTGCTGCTGCACACGCCCGAAACCGACGAGTTGCAGCACTTGAAGGTGCCGGTGAACTTCCTCAAGGCGCATCTGGAAAAAATGGAAGTGCGCCACCCCGGCAAGCGACGCTCGACCATCAGCCTGGCGCTGAGCGCCGACCGTGACTCGCTGCTCCAGGACCTGCGCCCGGGCGGCGAAAACCTGAGCTTTGCAGGTTTCCGCCAGGCCTGATCAGACCAGTTCGATGCGGTCGGCGTGGATGACGATGCGGCCATCCTTGTACAAGGCACCGATGGCCTTCTTGAAGTTGCCCTTGCTGACCCCGAACAGATCGCTGATCAACTGCGGATCGCTCTTGTCGCTGACCTGCAGCACGCCGTTGGCGTCCTTGAGCTTGCCCAGGATCTTGTCCTGCAGGTTGTTGGCCAGGTCCTGGCCGATGGGTTGCAGGCTCAGGGCGATCTTGCCGTCGCTGCGCATCTCCTTGATGTAACCCTTCTCCTGCTTGCCCGAGCGCAGGAACTTGAACACTTCGTTCTTGTGGATCAGGCCCCAGTGCTTGTTGTTGATGATCGCCTTGAAACCCATCGGGGTTTCTTCGACCACCAGCAGGTCGACTTCCTGGCCGGTCTTGTAGGTGGCCGGCACCTTGTCCAGGTAGCGGTCCAGGCGCGCGGTGGCGGTGATCCGGCGGGTACGCTTGTCCAGGTAGGCATGCACCACGCAGTACTCGCCCTGGCGCATCTGGCGCTTTTCTTCGGAGTACGGCATCAACAGGTCCTTGGGCAGGCCCCAGTCGAGGAAGATGCCGATGCTGTTGATTTCCTTGACCTTGAGGCTGGCGAACTCGCCGACCTGCAGCTTGGTCTTTTCGGTGGTCGCGATCAGCTTGTCTTCGCTGTCCAGGTAGACGAACACGTTGAGCCAGTCTTCGACCTCAGTGGGCGTGTCCTTGGGGATGTAACGGTTGGGCAGGAGGATTTCGCCATCCACGCCGCCGTCCAGGTACAGGCCGAAGTCCGTGTGTTTCACGATTTGCAAACTGTTGTAACGCCCAACTAGAGCCATTTCCGAAAATCCTCAAAGCAAGACCGGCATTCTACACCGGAACCTGCGAAAGGAACCGCAATGGGCCAAGCTGATCTATAAAGACAAGCAAGCCACCGCAAGGATTCGCTCATGTACGCCAGCCTGTACAAGCCCCTGCGCAGCCTCCTGCTCCTGGTCATGGCAGCCCTGCTGGTGCTGGCCTGCAACCGTATCGACCTGGCTTACCGCAACCTCGACGTGCTGGTGCCCTGGTCGTTGAACGACTACCTGAACATGAACCGCCAGCAGAAGACCTGGTTCGACCAGCGGCTCAAGCAGCACCTGGCCTGGCATTGCCGTACCCAGTTGCCCGGCTACCTGAACTGGATCGACGAAGTCCGACAGATGGTCGCCAACAACCAGGTGACCGACCAGCAACTGCAACGGCGCACCCAGGAAGCCAAGCAGGCCATTGCCAGGGTCGCGGACCAGATCACCCCCTCCGCCGCCCAGTTGTTGCGGGCGATGGACGACGAGCAGGTACGCGAGATGCGCCAGGCGTTCAGCGAGGACATCAGCGAACGCCAGGCCCGCTATGTGAAAACGCCCATGGCCCGGCAGATCCAGGCGCGCGCCGAACGCATGGAGAAACGCCTTTCCCCCTGGTTCGGCGAGCTCAGTCCGCAGCAACAAGTGCGCATCATGGCCTGGTCACAAAGCCTGGGTGAGCAGAACCGTGAATCGATCGCCAACCGGGCGAACTGGCAGGCACACTTCAGTGCGGCGCTGGAACAGCGCAAGACCGACAGCTTCGAGCCGCGTCTGGGGCAATTGCTGAAAAATCGCGAAAGCCTGTGGACGCCGGAGTACCGCCAGTTCTACCAGCGCTCCGAGCAGGCGACGCGGCAGCTGTTGGTCGACCTGATGACCCAGAGCAGCGATCGGCAGCGCCAGCACCTGGAGCAGAAGCTGGACCAGGTGCGCAAGGATTTCAGTGAAATGAAGTGCATGAAAGGCTAACGGTCGAACATTTGTGGGAGCTGGCGTAGCCTGCGAATGGCCGGTTCGGCTATACACCGCGTTGCGCTCGATCGCTGGCGGTCGCCAGCTCCCACAGGGTCTGGTGATTCTTCCACTGGGTTGGGTGGGACCCTTTTCAGCACTCCCGAGCCTTGCGCCGGTACGGGAACACATCGATCACCTTGCCGCCGCGAATCGCCTCCTGCAGCCCTTTCCAGTAGTTGGCGTCGTACAGTTCGCCATGCAACTGGCTGAACAAGCGTCGCTGGCCACTGTCGGCGAACAGGAACGGCGGGAATTCTTCCGGGAACACATCCAGCGGTCCGATCGAGTACCAGGGCTCGGACGACATCTCATCTTCCGGAAAGCGCGGCGGCGGGATGTAGCGGAAGTTGACCTCGGTAAGAAAGCAGATTTCGTCGTAGTCGTAGAACACCACCCGGCCATGACGGGTCACGCCGAAATTCTTCAGCAGCATGTCGCCGGGGAAAATGTTCGCCGCCGCCAGTTGCTTGATCGCCAGGCCGTAGTCTTCCAGGGCCTCGCGCACCTGGGCATCGTTGGCGTTCTCCAGATACAGGTTGAGCGGAGTCATGCGCCGCTCGGTCCAGCAATGGCGCACCAGTACGGTGTCGCCTTGCACTTCGACGGTCGAGGGCGCCACTTCGAGCAGTTCAGCCAGGCACTCGGGATCGAATTTGCTCAAGGGGAAGCGAAAGTCGGCGAACTCCTGGGTGTCGGCCATGCGCCCGACCCGGTCGACGCTCTTCACCAGGCGGTACTTCTCGATCACCGTGGCACGGTCGACACTCTTGGACGGCGAAAAGCGGTCCTTGATGATCTTGAACACGGTGTTGAAGCCCGGCAGGGTGAACACACTCATGACCATGCCGCGCACACCCGGGGCCATGATGAAGCGGTCGTCGGTGCTGGCCAGGTGATTGATCAGGGCCCGGTAGAACTCCGACTTTCCGTGCTTGTAGAAGCCGATGGAGGTGTACAGCTCGGCAATGTGCTTGCCCGGCAGGATGCGCCGCAAGAAGCCGACGAACTCGGCCGGCACCGGCACATCGACCATGAAGTACGAACGGGTGAAGGAGAAGATGATCGACACCTCGGCCTCATCGGTGATCAGCGCGTCGATCTCGATGCCATGGCCTTCGCGGTGCAACAGCGGAATCACCAGCGGCCACTGCTCGTCCTGGGTGTAGAGGCGCCCCACCAGGTACGCCCCCTTGTTGCGGTACAGCACCGGCGAGAACAGCTCCACCGCCAGGGCCGGATCCTTGCAGACCCAGTCCGGCAGGTTCTCGCGCAACTGCCCTTCCAGCCGGTGCAGGTCGCCCTGCAGGTCGCCGTAGGGGGCATCGAAGCTGTAGTCGGCAAAGATCTGCGCCAACAGGCTGCCCAGGCTGCCCTGGGGCCGGTAGGTGCGGGTTTGCGCCGCCCGCTCATGGCTGCGCAGCGACGGCCGGGTGGTGTGGATGAACATGCAGCCGTCGCTGATCAGGTCATGGCGGAACAGGCTGCAGAAGATCGAGTTGTACCAGGTCTCCGACAGTTCATCGTCCAGGCGCGGGTCGATCAGGTTGATGTAGGCACTCTTGACCAGTGGCCAGAGCGCCACGTCCAGCAGCTCCTCGGCGTCGAACGCCTCACGCAGCCAGCCACTGACTTCGCTGACCTTTTCCTCGTAGAGGTTGATCCGCGCCGCCGACGCACTCTGGGTCTGCGGCCACTGGGCCTGCTCGAAGCGGGCACGGGCGCCGATGGTGATCTGGCGAAAATGCTCCCGGTAGTTGTCGAATCCATCGAGAATCATCCGGGCGATATCGGCGGCCGGCCATTGCTGGGGCATACGTCAGACCTCTGCGGGCATGTCAAAGCCTGAGCTTAGCCAGTCGCCGTGAGCAACGAAAGCCCATTGGCCCGGGCGTATCGGCCAAATTAGCAACCAGTGGAATTTGAGCGCAAGAATGGGAGAGAGCCCGGACCGGCATATGGCGTAAACTCGCGCCCTGCACCAAGGACCCGGAGACCCCATGAGCCCCATCGCCCTCACCCGCCTGTTGATGCTTGCCGCTGTCTGGGGGGCGAGTTTTCTGTTCATGCGCATCATCGCGCCCGTACTGGGCACCCTGCCGACCGCCTTTTTCCGGGTCTCGATCGCCTGTGCCGGCTTGCTGGTGATCCTCGCCGTGATGCGGGTGCGCTGGGACTTCAACGGCAAACTCAAGGCCTGCCTGCTGCTGGGCATGATCAACTCGGGGATCCCGGCCACCCTCTATTCGGTTGCAGCCCAGGTGCTGCCAGCCGGTTACTCGGCCATCTTCAATGCCACCACGCCCTTGATGGGGGTACTGATCGGCGCTCTGCTGTTTCGCGAGCCCATGACCCTGGCCAAGATGGGCGGCATCTTCCTCGGCCTGTTCGGCGTCGGCATTCTCAGCGGCGCAGGCCCGGTGGCGTTCGACGCTCAACTGCTGCAGGGTGCCCTGTCGTGCCTGGCGGCCACCACCTGCTACGGCTTCGCCGGCTTTCTCGCCCGGCGCTGGCTCGACCAGCAAGGCGGCCTGGACAGCCGCTTGTCAGCCCTGGGCAGCATGCTCGGAGCGACCTTGTTGCTGCTGCCGCTGTTCGGCTACAGCGTGCTGACCCAACCACCGGCCAGTTGGGGTGGCTGGGAGGTCTGGCTGTCGTTGCTGGGCCTGGGCCTGGTGTGCACCGCGTTCGCCTACATCCTGTACTTCCGCCTGCTGAGCGAAATCGGCCCGGTCAAGGCCAGCACCGTGACCTTCATGATCCCGGCGTTTGGCGTGCTCTGGGGAGCATGGCTACTGGATGAGTCGCTGTCGATGGCGCACCTGTACGGCGGACTGCTGATTGCCGTGGCCTTGTGGCTGGTGCTCAAGCCTGCCGCAGTCGGGCGGGCTGTGCGGGCCTGATCGCGGGGCAAGCCCGCTCCTACAGATCTGGTAAGAGCGGTCTTGCCCCTCGATCGAAGGATCGCTAATCAGCCTGTAACTGCACCGCTGTCGCCGCCGGCTTGCGGAACACGAACAGCAATCCGACCACGATCAACCCCATGCCCAGCAGGCTCAATACCGCCAGGCGGTTGCCGAATATCAGGTAGTCCATGATCGCCGTCACCGCCGGCACCAGGTAGAACAGGCTGGTGACATTGACCAGGTTGCCACGGGCGATCAACCGGTACAGCAGCAAGGTCGCCAGCAACGACACCACCAGCCCCATCCACAGCAAGGCCGCGATGAAACTGCCGTTCAACTCGACGTGCAGGGTCTGGAACGGCGCGAACACGGCACACATCAGCAGGCCGGCCATGTACTGCAGCGGCAAGGTGCCCATGGGGTTGTCGGTAATGCGCTTTTGCATGATCGAGCCGAGGGTCATGCTCGCCAGCGCCAGCAAGGCGAACAGCATGCCGGCCAGGGAGATGCCACCCAGCCCGATGCCCTGGTAGACCACCATGATCAACCCGCTCAAGCCCAGGCCCAGGCCGAACAGCCGGCTGAAGGAACGCTGACGCTCCATCAGCACCACGGTGAGGATGGGCTGCACGCCCATGACCGTCGCCATGATCCCCGGGGTGACATGGGTGTTCAGCGCCAGCAGGTAGAAGATCTGGTAAGCACCGAGCAGTACGCACCCGGTAGCCAGGGCCTGCAGCACCCCGGCGCGGTGGCGCGGCCAGCGCAGTTTCAGCAGTGGGGCGAGCAGCAACAGGCCGCACAGGGCCAGGGCCGAACGCAACAGCAGAAAGGCAAAGGGACTGGCGTGGGCCAGGCCCAGCTTGGAGCCGATCGCCCCGCTACTCCAGAGCAGGACGAACAGGCCGGTGGTGGCCGCCGAGGCCACGGATTGTTTCGATAAAGCAGACATGAATGCCACCTGTATTCGGGCAGATAAGCCGAACGGTGCCGCCCGGGCCGGGCAGCCAACCGTGTTCAGTAGGGTGCAGGTGTGATGGGATGCAGCGACTGGCCGCTTAGCCCAGCACTACCACCGCAGGCGGTGCGACGACGCACACGACCACGCTACTGACAGGTGGTGGGTAGTGACTGATCATGGCCGGCTGCTGACTGCCACGCACAACGACAACCGCGTCGGGCGCGGTGGCGAATACGGTGGTGAGCGGGGAAGCTGGCATGAGCAGGTCTTCGGTGAGGTGAACTGTGGCTGACTATAGCGGTGACTTTATCGCGGGGCAAGCCCGCTCCCATAGACGCTTCCTGTGGGAGCGGGCTTGCCCCGCGATAAGGTTTCAGAACAACCAGTGATACAGCAGGTAGGCCACCAGCACCGCCAGCACCGGACGCAGCACCCGGTAGGCCTTGGGGTTGGCACGCTTGAACTGCTTGACCTGGCCACTGATGACCGTGCTGAAGCGCTTGCTCCAGGCGTAGGCCTGGTTGATCCCGCCCACGCGCTCGTCGTCGGTGTTCTGCGGCGCGGTGGCGCGACCGAGGAAAGCGCTGACCTTGCGGTTGATGCGGGTCATCAACGGGCTGCTCAGTGGACGCTCGACGTCGCAGAACAGGATCACCCGGGTGGTTTCGGTTTCGTTCTTCACCCAGTGCACGTAGGTTTCATCGAACATCACGTCTTCACCGTCGCGCCAGGCATAGACCTGACCATCGACGCAGATCCGGCAGTTGTCGGAGTTCGGTGTCGACAGGCCCAGGTGGTAGCGCAGGGAACCGGCGAAGGGGTCGCGGTGCGGGTTGAGGTGACTGCCGCCGGGCAACAGGGCGAACATCGCGCCCTTGACGTTGGGAATGCTGTTGACCAGTTCGACCGTTCGCGGGCACAGCGCTTCGGCCGATGGCAGCGGTTTGTCGTACCACTTCAGGTAGAAACGCTTCCAGCCCTTCTTGAAGAACGAACCGAAGCCGGCATCGTTGTCCTTCTCGGCGGCGCGGATGTAGCCCTCGTCGAACAGGTGCATGGCCTCTTCGCGGATCACCTGCCAGTTGTCCTTGAGTACATCGAGCTCGGGAAAGCGCTGGCGATCGAGGTAGGGCTTGGACGGCACGCCGGAGAACAGGTACATCATGGCGTTGTAAGGAGCGAACAGCGCCGAGTGGTTGACGAACTGGCGCAACATCGGAAGGCGCGCCTTGCCGCGCAGGTGAACGAACAGCGTGCTGCCAAAAAACAGCAACAAGACACCCGCCTTGGCGGCAAAGGAAAAGGTCATTCAACACTCCTTGGAATTGCAGTCCTGGCTATCAATGCCGGATCAAAAAGCCATCATAAACTGAACCGACCCCGGTAAAAACAACCGAGACCGGCATTCAGTATTGACGATTGTGCAATAAAGTCGTGTACCGCCCCTTGCTCCAGGTCGCGTTACTGCTGGTTCTCCTGCTCGGTAAACAGGTCACTGAAGAGCATGCTCGACAGGTAGCGCTCACCGGAGTCGGGCAGGATCACCACGATGGTCTTGCCCTGCATCTCCGGCTTCTCCGCCAGGCGCACCGCCGCCGCCATCGCCGCGCCACAGGAAATCCCGCTGAGGATCCCCTCCTCCTGCATCAGGCGCAGGGCCATGGCCTTGGCCTCTTCGTCACTGACCAGCTCGACCTGGTCGACCATCGACAGGTCGAGGTTCTTGGGCACGAAACCGGCGCCGATGCCCTGGATCTTGTGCGGGCTGGGCTTGACCTCCTGGCCGGTCAGGGTCTGGGTGATCACCGGCGAGGTAATCGGCTCGACCGCCACCGACAGGATCGCCTTGCCCTGGGTCTGCTTGATGTAGCGCGACACGCCGGTGATGGTGCCGCCGGTGCCGACGCCGGCTACCAGTACATCGACGGCGCCATCGGTGTCGTTCCAGATTTCCGGGCCGGTGGTCTTCTCGTGGATCGCCGGGTTGGCCGGGTTGTCGAACTGGGCCGGCATGAAATACAGCGCCGGATCGCTGGCAACGATTTCGCCGGCTCTGTCGATCGCCCCTTTCATGCCCTTGGCCGGCTCGGTCAGCACCAGTTCGGCGCCCAGCGCCTTGAGTACCTTGCGCCGCTCGATGCTCATGGACGCCGGCATGGTCAGCAACAGCTTGTAGCCACGGGCCGCGGCGACAAAGGCCAGGCCGATACCGGTGTTGCCCGAGGTGGGCTCGACGATGGTCATGCCCGGCTTGAGTTTGCCGCTGCTTTCAGCGTCCCAGATCATGTTCGCACCGATCCGGCACTTGACCGAATAGCCCGGGTTGCGCCCTTCGATCTTGGCCAGGATGGTCACGCCGCGCGGGGCGATGCGGTTGATCTGCACCAGCGGTGTATTACCGATGGAGTGCGCGTTGTCAGCAAAAATACGGCTCATGGCAGGGGTCCTTTTGGACTGCGGACGGAAAACTTCAAGGTTAAGCCTGCGGCGTCGGTGCGTCCACAGACAGCCTGTGAGCAAATCTGACCAGGTCACCAAATGACGCTCCATTCAGAGACTGAATGGGTCGTCTGCGTTCCCAGTCGGCCGGAGCCCGCGTTATAGTCGTGCATGACAATTTTTCCGCCGGGGGCCCTGCACCCCGGGCGCAACGTTAGAGGATCGGTTCATGAAGTTCGAAGGCACCAGCGCATACGTCGCCACAGACGACCTTAAACTGGCAGTCAACGCGGCGATCACCCTGGAGCGGCCACTGCTGGTCAAGGGCGAGCCGGGCACCGGCAAGACCATGCTCGCCGAGCAACTGGCCGAATCCTTTGGCGCCAAGCTGATCACCTGGCACATCAAGTCGACCACCAAGGCCCACCAGGGCCTCTACGAGTACGACGCGGTCAGCCGCCTGCGTGACTCGCAGCTGGGCGTGGACAAGGTCCACGACGTGCGCAACTACCTGAAGAAAGGCAAGCTCTGGGAAGCGTTCGAGTCCGAGGAGCGGGTCATCCTGCTGATCGACGAGATCGACAAGGCCGACATCGAGTTCCCCAACGACCTGTTGCAGGAACTGGACAAGATGGAGTTCTACGTCTACGAGACCGATGAGACCATCAAGGCCAAGCAACGCCCGATCATCATCATCACCTCCAACAACGAGAAAGAGCTGCCGGACGCCTTCCTGCGCCGCTGCTTCTTCCACTACATCGCCTTCCCCGACCGCGACACCCTCCAGCAGATCGTCGACGTGCACTACCCCAACATCAAGAAGGACCTGGTCAGCGAAGCGCTGGACGTGTTCTTCGATGTGCGCAAGGTGCCGGGCCTGAAGAAAAAGCCGTCCACCTCGGAGCTGGTCGACTGGCTCAAGCTGCTGATGGCCGACAACATCGGTGAAGCGGTACTGCGTGAGCGCGATCCGACCAAGGCCATCCCGCCGCTGGCCGGCGCCCTGGTGAAGAACGAACAGGACGTGCAACTGCTCGAGCGCCTGGCCTTCATGAGCCGTCGCGGCAACCGCTGAGCCGGGAGGCCATTGCCATGCTGCTCAATCTGTTCAATGAAATGCGCGCGGCCAAGGTGCCGGTGTCGGTGCGCGAGCTGCTTGATCTGCTCAATGCGCTCAAGCAGGGCGTCACCTTTGCCGACATGGACGAGTTCTACTTCCTGTCGCGGGCGATCCTGGTCAAGGATGAACGGCATTTCGACAAGTTCGACCGGGCCTTCTCCGCCTACTTCAAGGGCCTGGAGAACCTCAACCAGCACCTGGAAGCGCTGATTCCCGAAGACTGGCTGCGCAAGGAGTTCGAACGCTCCCTGACCGACGAGGAACGTGCGCAGATCCAGTCCCTGGGCGGCCTGGACAAGCTGATCGAAGAGTTCAAGAAGCGCCTGGAAGAACAAAAGGAACGCCATGCCGGCGGCAACAAGTGGATCGGCACCGGCGGTACCAGCCCGTTCGGCTCGGGTGGCTTCAACCCCGAGGGCATTCGCGTGGGCGATGCCGGCAAGCGCCAGGGCAAGGCGGTCAAGGTCTGGGACCAGCGCGAGTACAAGAACCTCGACGACCAGGTTGAACTGGGCACGCGCAACATCAAGCTGGCCCTGCGCCGCTTGCGCAAGTTCGCCCGCCAGGGCGCGGCCGAGGAGCTGGACATCGACGGCACCATCGACCACACCGCCCGCGATGCCGGCCTGCTCAACATCCAGATGCGCCCGGAGCGACGCAACAGCGTCAAATTGCTGCTGCTGTTCGACATCGGCGGCTCGATGGACGCCCACGTGAAGACCTGCGAAGAGTTGTTCTCGGCCTGCAAGACCGAGTTCAAGCACCTTGAGTACTACTACTTCCACAACTTCGTCTACGAGTCGGTGTGGAAGAACAACCTGCGCCGCACCTCCGAACGCACCTCGACCATGGACCTGCTGCACAAGTACGGCGCCGACTACAAAGTGGTGTTCGTCGGCGACGCGGCCATGGCGCCCTACGAGATCACCCAGCCAGGTGGCAGCGTCGAGCACTGGAACGAAGAAGCCGGCTACGTGTGGATGCAGCGCTTCATGGAGAAGTACAAGAAGCTCATCTGGATCAACCCCTATCCGAAGGACACCTGGGGGTATACCGCTTCGACCAATATCGTGCGCGAGCTGATCGAAGACCGGATGTTTCCGCTGACCTTGCGCGGGTTGGAGGAAGGGATGCGTTTTTTGTCCAAGTAACCCCTATCGCTGGCTCTGCCAGCTCCCACAGGATTTGAGGTGAGCCTCGACTCTGTGGGAGCCGGCGTAGCCGGCGATGAGGCCCGATCAGGCCACAAACCGCTGCAAAAACGCCCGCTGTTCCTGCCACGCCAACGCCTGCACCACCGGCCTGAACCTGACCACACTCCCCGGCAGCATCTGCGCCAGGCGTGCCAGCGCCAACGGCGTCAACGCCCCCAGGCGCGGATAGCCACCAATGGTCTGGCGATCATTGAGCAACACGATCGGCTGCCCGTCCGGCGGCACCTGCACCGCGCCCAGCGGAATCCCTTCGGAAATCATCGCCGGCCCCTGGTACTGCAAGGCCGGCCCCAAGAGACGAATGCCCATGCGGTCGGCACGGCTGTCCAGGGTCCAGTCACGGTTGAATGCATCGAACAGGCTCAAGCCACTGAAATCACCGACCTGGGCGCCCAGCACCAGGTCCAGCGGCGCGTTGGCGGTAAAGTCAGGACGCAGTGCTACAGGCACTTCCCGCGGTGCACAGTCCTGGCCGTCGTAGCTCAGTTGCTGCCCCTTGGCCAGCGCCGATCCACACCCATCCAACCCGCCCAGCTCTTCACGCACAACGCTGGCGCAGCTGCCCAGCACCTGGGGCGCAACAAAGCCCCCTGGCGCCGCCAGGTATGCCCGGGCGCCCTGCAAGGGCTGGTTCAGGCGCAAACGCTGGCCCTTGGCGAGGGTGAAGCTCGACCAGGGCTTGAGCGGCTGGCCATCGATGCGGGCGTCCAGGTCGGCACCGGCCAGGGCCAGGCAGCAGTCTTCTTCGGCCACCAGGCTGAAGCCGCCCAGGGCGATTTCCACCACCGCGGCATCGGCGGCATTGCCCAGCAACCAGTTGGCCCAGCGCATCGACACCCAGTCCAGCGCCCCGCCCTGGGTCACGCCCAGGTGCCGCACGCCAAAGCGTCCGGCGTCCTGCAACAGGCACAGCGGCGTGCTGGCCTCGATCCACAAGCGGCTCATGCCGGCACCTCCAGCGGGGTATCGTCGCCGCCCAGGTTGATGAAAGTTGCACGGTCCACGGGTACGAAACGCACCCGGTCACCCGGTTGCAACAGGCTGTAACCGTCGCGCTGGCGATCGAAGAGTTTGCTCGGCGTACGCCCGATCAGGTTCCAGCCACCGGGCGAGACCGCCGGGTAAGCCGCCGTCTGGCGCTCGGCGATGCCGACGCTGCCCGCTGCCACCCGCTTGCGAGGGGTGGCCAGGCGCGGCGCGGCCAAGGCTTCTTCGACCAGGCCCATGAAGGCGAACCCGGGGGCGAATCCCAGGGCAAACACCTGGTACTCGCGCTCGCTGTGACGACGCACGATATCGGCCACCGAGGTGCGGCAACGCTCGGCCAGCAGGCTCAGCTCCGGGCCGACGCTCAGGTCGTACCACACCGGAATCTCGTGCTGGCGGCCGCCGTTGCCATTGTCCGGCTGCAAGTGTTCCAGTGCTTCGCGGATCAGCGTCCGAGCCTGCTCCGGCGACAGCTGCATCAGGTCGAAATGCACCATCACCGTGGTATAGGACGGCACCAGGTCGATCAGCCCTTCGGCGAACACCACCCGCAAGCGCTGGCTGGCCGCCAGCATCCAGGGCATGTTGGCCTCATCGATGGCATCGAACAAACGCACCATCAGGCAATCGATGGCCACCGTTTCAATGCGGTAGCTCATGCGGCCTCCAGGGCGTCGAGGGCCTTGCGGATCTGCTGCACCGCCGCCACGGAGCTTTCGTTGTCGCCATGCACGCACAGGGTCTGTGCCTGCAGGCGCAATTCACTGCCATCCACCGCGACCAGCGGCTCGCCACGGGCCAGGCGCAGGGCCTGGTCGACGATCACTGCCGGATCATGGTGCACCGCGCCCGGCAGGCGCCGCGACACCAGGTGGCCGCGGGCATCGTAGGCGCGGTCGGCAAAGGCCTCGAACCACAAGCTCACACCGTATTCATCGCCCAGGGCCTGGGCGGCGCTGTTGTCGGCGGTGGCCATCAGCATCAGCGGCAGTTGCCGGTCATAGGCGGCTACCGCTTCGAGCACCGCGCGCAGCTTGAGCGGGTCGGCCATCATGTCGTTGTACAGCGCGCCATGGGGTTTGACGTAGGCGACACGCGTGCCCTGGGTCCGGCAGATGCCGTCCAGCGCGCCGATCTGGTAGTGCAGCAGGTCGCGGATTTCTTCGGCGCTGCAGGCCATGGAACGACGGCCGAAACCGGCCAGGTCCTGGTAGGCCGGGTGGGCGCCGACACGCACGCCACTGGCCACGGCCAGGGCCACGGTCTGGCGCATGATGCCCGGGTCGCCGGCATGGAAGCCACAGGCGATGTTGGCGCAATCGACAAAGGGCATGACCTGGGCATCCAGGCCCATGGTCCAGCTGCCAAAGCTCTCACCCATGTCGCAATTCAGTAACAGGCGGCTCACGTCTGACACTCCTTCAGGCAAGACCTTAGCGGGCTTCAAGTTGTTTGCCACGGGTTTCCGGCAGGCTCAGGGCCGCCAGGATTACCACACCGTAGGACACCGCGGCAAAACCGCCGATACCCAGGCCCAGCGGCACCTTCTGGCTGAGCATGCCGATCAGCAGCGGGAAGAACGCCGCCAGGGCACGGCCGATGTTGTAGCAGAAGCCCTGCCCCGAACCACGGATACGGGTGGGGAACAGCTCGGTGAGAAACGCGCCCATGCCGCTGAAAATCCCCGAGGCGAAGAAGCCCAGCGGGAAGCCCAGCCACAGCATCACGCCATCGCTGACCTGCATCTGGGTGTAGAGCAGGACGATGATGAACGAGCCCACGGCGAACAGGATGAAGTTCTTCTTGCGGCCCAGCAGGTCGGTCAGGTACGCGCTGATCACATAGCCGACATAGGAGCCGAAAATCACCATGGCCAGGTAGCCACCGGTGCCCAGCACGCTCAGGCCGCGCTCGTTCTTGAGGAAGGTCGGCAGCCAGGAGGTGATGGCGTAGTAACCACCCAGGGCACCGGTGGTCAGCAGCGAGGCGCGAATGGTGGTGGAGAGCATGCCCGGTGCGAAGATTTCGTAGAAGTGCGAAGGCGCGGTGGTTTTTTCCGCAGCCTTGGCCTCACGGTAGATTTCCGGGTCCTTGACCAGGCGGCGCACGAAGATCACGAACACGGCCGGCACCAGGCCCAGCAGGAACAGCGCGCGCCAGGCATCTTCCGGCGGCAGCACGGAGAACAGTACGGCATAGAGGATCGCCGTCAGGCCCCAGCCGATGGCCCAGCCCGACTGCACCATGCCTACCGCCTTGCCACGGTCCTGGGCACGGATCACTTCACCGATCAGCACGGCACCGGCGGTCCACTCGCCGCCGAAACCGAAGCCCATCAGGGTGCGGGCGATCAGCAGTTGTTCGTAGTTCTGGGCAAAGCCGCAGAGGAAGGTAAAGAAGGCGAACCACAGCACGGTCAGCTGCAGGGTGCGCACCCGGCCGATACGGTCGGAGAGAATGCCGGCGATCCAGCCGCCCAGGGCCGAGGCGATCAGGGTGCTGGTATGGATCAGCCCGGCCTCGGCGGTGGTGATGCCCCACAGGGCGATCAGGGTGGGGATGACGAAGCTGAGCATCTGGGTGTCCATGCCATCCAGGCCGTAGCCGATCTTGCAGCTCCAGAAGGTCCGTCGTTCCTGCTTGTTGATGTTGCGGTACCAGTCGAAGGGACCGGCCACTGAACTGGATTTGACCTGGTGCTGCACGCCCGATGGGTTCATGGTTGCCTCAGCTTGTTGGTATTGTTTTAAAGACGACGATCTTTGTCGCGGCCTGACTGACATTTTTCGATGGGTGTGCATTGCCGTCCAACGAGAAAAACCAGCGGTCTGGCATAAGAAAAAATTGATCAGTGAGTGCGCCATGAACCTCAAGTTCCTCGAAACCTTCGTCTGGGTCGCCCGGCTCAAGAGCTTTCGCCTGACCGCCGAAAAGCTCTTCACCACCCAGGCCTCGATTTCCAGCCGCATCGCCGCGCTGGAGGCGGACCTTGGGGTCAAGCTGCTGCTGCGCGACTCACGCGGGGTGAGCCTGACACCCGAAGGCAGCAAGGTGCTCGAGTACGCCGAGCAGATGCTCGACACCGCCAAGGCCCTCAAGCAATCGCTGGACAGCGACCGGACCAAGGTCGGTCGGGTGCGTCTGGGGGTGATGGACACGGTGATCCATACCTGGATGAGCCCGCTGGTGTCGGAACTGATGGAGCGCTACCCGCAGGTGGAGATCGAGCTGGTCGCCGATACGGCGCTGAACTTGCGCGAACAGCTGCAAAAAGGCTTTCTCGATGTAATCCTGCAAACCGACCTGCTGCGCCAGGAGTCGATCCGCAGCCTGGACCTTGCGCGCTACCCGATGGGCTGGATTGTCGCCAGCCAGTCAATCTACAACCGCGACTACGCCTCCCTCGCCGAGCTGGCCCGCGAGCGCATCGTGACCTTCTCGAAGAACTCCCGGCCGCACCAGGAAGTGCTCAGCCTGCTGCAGGCCGAAGGGGTCAGCGCGCCGCGGCTCAACTGCGTGAACTCGGTGGCGGCCATCACCCGCCTGTTGCGCGACGGGTTCGGCATCGGCGCCCTGCCGCCGGCGCTGGTCAGCGAAGAACTGGCACGGGGCGATCTGATCCAGCTGCCATTGGTCCGCCAGCCGCCGAGCCTGGAGCTGGTGGTGGCCTGGCAGACTGGCGTAGAGCTGGTGGATGAAGTGGTGGCGCTGTGTCGCAACGTGCTCGAGCGCTATGCCGCCAACGCCGGCCCCGAGCGCATCGTGCTGGTCTAGCGCCAGCTCTCGGGCACCGGTTTGCGCCGCCCGCCAAGCGCCAGCCAACCGAGCAGCAGCAACAGGCTTTCGACCGTCAGGGCCAGCAGCAGCGCACACCCCAGGCCCCAGGCCAGCGCTTCGGGCGCCAGGAGAATCTGGTAGCTGTAGCCCTTGAGGGTTTCTTCACGTAGCTGGCTGTCGGCGCGCACCAGAACATGCCAGGTACGTTCCAGCCACGGGCCCTGGAGGATCTGCCACTCGCGTTCGAACAGGCGATTGCGGATCAGCAGGCTCTCGATGCTGTTGGCATCGCTGTTGAACACCGGATCGTCGCTGCTGCGGTAGTGCCGCACCAGGGCCTGCAGGTCGCCGTCGAAGAAGCGCCGGGCGGTATCCTCGAAGCCCTTGAGGCCCTCGCGGGACTCCAGCAGGTGCGCCTCGACCCGTTGCCCGTAGTCGTTGATCAGGCCAGGCACCTGCACCCCGACCAGCAAACCGAAGGTGAACAGCAACAGGCGCAGGTAACTTCTGAACATCGGCTATTCCTTAGCGTTGGCCCTGGGCGATGCATTCGCCACGGCGCCACAGCGCCCACTGGCCGGGTTCGTAGCGCTGCCAGGTCTCGTTCTCGGTCAGCGCCTCGGTGGCGATAACCGTGACCACGTCGTTGGGCGTGGTTTCAGCCTGGAAGTCGACGATCATGTCGACATCCTTGAGCCGGGCCGGGCCGAACGGTGCCCGGCGGGTGATATGCACAAGCTTGGTCGAGCAGAAGCAGAACAGCCAGTCGCCATCGCTGAGCAGGCAGTTGAACACGCCTTTGCCGCGGTACTCGGCACAGGCTTCGACCAGCACCGGCAGCAGTTCTTCGACCTCCACCGGCTCCGGGAAGGCTGCGCGCACGCGGTTGAGCAGGTCGCAGAACGCCGCTTCACTGTCGGTGTCGCCAATGGGCCGGTAGAAGCTCGCCTGGCCCTGGAACTCACCCAGCTGGCCATTGTGGGCGAAGCACCAGTTGCGCCCCCACAGCTCACGGACGAAGGGATGGGTGTTGGACAGGCAGACCTTGCCGACGTTGGCCTGGCGAATGTGGCCGATCACCACTTCGCTCTTGATCGGGTAGCGCTGCACCAGGTTGGCTACTTCCGACTCGCAGCTGGCTGCCGGGTCCTGGAACAGGCGCAGCCCCCGCCCTTCATAGAAACCGATGCCCCAGCCGTCGCGGTGCGGACCGGTCCGCCCGCCGCGCTGCATCAGCCCGGTGAAGCTGAAGACAATGTCGGTCGGCACATTGGCGCTCATGCCCAGTAGTTCACACATGCTTGGCTGCTCCCGGGCAAATCCTACAAACGCGGCTCGACCCGCGAACGGCTGCCGCCCTGCGGTGGTTGTGGCGGGTTGCGGTAGCGGTCGCGGCTGTCGACGGCGATCGACTCTTCGGCCAGGACCTCTTCGGCATCACGCTTGGCCGCGGCATCCGCCCGCTCGCGACGAGCCCTGGCGCGTTTTTCCAGGGGCCAGCGCAGCAGCACGAACACGCCGTACAGGGCGAAGGCGATCATGCCGTACATGGCAAGGTCGGCGGCGGCGCGCAATTCGTTGTTGCCGACCTTGAACAGCAGGTCGAGGGCAGCGATGGCGATGGCCGGGGCGAACTTGTCCTTGACCGGGTCGACGATGGTCGGGGCCAGCAGCAGCACCGCCATCACCACCCGCAACGGTTCGCGCAGCCAGCGCCACATCCAGCGGGTCAGGCGAAAGCCCACCGCCAGGCAACCCAGGGCGGCCAGGGCATAGAGGCCCCAGGCGAGCAGATAGTCGTTCTCGGTCATGGTGTCCGTGGCAAGCTAGGCAAATAGACGCTTATGATAAACATATTTGAGCGCGCAGGCGCCCCCCAGCCAAGAGATCCCCGCATGTCCGCAGATGCCAACGCCCCCCGCGCCCCGATTGCCCGCAAGGCCGAAGGCGCCGATCCGTATGCCTGGCTGCAGGAACGTGACACCCCCGAGGTCATCGCCTACCTGAACGAAGAGAATGCCTATCAGGAGGCGCAACTGGCCGACCAGGCACAGTTGCGCGAGCAACTGTTCGAAGAGATCAAGGGACGCATCCAGGAGACCGACCTGTCGGTACCCTCGCCCTGGGGGCCGTACCTCTACTACAGCCGCACCACCGCCGGCGAAGAATATGCGCGCCACTACCGCTGCCCGCGCCCGGCCGATGACTCGGTGACCGTGGACGAAAGCCGCGAGGAACTGCTGCTGGACCCCAACCCGCTGGCCAACGGCGGCTTCCTGTCCCTGGGCGCCTTCAACGTCAGCCCCGACCACCAGCGCCTGGCCTATAGCCTCGACACCAGCGGCGATGAAATCTACACCCTGTACGTCAAGGACCTGGCCAGCGGCGCCATCGAGCAGTTGCCGTTCGAGGACTGCGACGGCAGCATGACCTGGGCCAACGACAACCAGACGCTGTTCTTCGCCGAACTGGACGACACCCACCGCCCCTACAAGCTGCTGCGTCACCGCCTGGGTCGCGAAGGCTGCGAGACGGTGTTCGAAGAGCACGACGGCCGCTTCTTCCTGCATTGCTACCGCGCCAGCTCCGAGCGCCAGCTGATCCTGCTGCTCAACAGCAAGACCACCAGCGAAGCCTGGGTGCTGGACGCCGAGCTGCCTGACGGCGACTTCACCTGCCTGGCGCCACGGGTCGAGCATCACGAGTACTACCCCGACCACGGCCAGCTCGACGGCCAGTGGCGCTGGTTCATCCGCACCAACCAGGACGGCATCAACTTCGCCCTGTACCAGGCGGGCAGCGAGCAGGTGCCCAGCCGCGAACAGTGGCAATTGCTGGTGCCGCACCGCGACACCATCATGCTCGAAGGCCTGAGCCTCAACGCCGGCGCCCTGAGCCTGAGCCTGCGCGAAGGCGGACTGCCGATCATCGAAGTCCACCCGCAAGGGCTGCCCGCCTACCGCGTCGAACTGCCGGATGCGGCCTACAGCCTGTACGTGCAGGACAGCCTGGAATTCGTCAGCCCGCGTATCCGCCTGCGCTACCAGTCCCTGAACCGCCCGGCCCAGGTGCGCCAGCTGGAGCTGGCCGACGGCGCCCAGCAGGTGCTCAAGGAAACCCCGGTGCTCGGCCCGTTCAATGCCGACGACTATGTCAGCCAGCGCCTGTGGGCCACCGCCGGCGACGGCACCCAGGTGCCGATCAGCCTGGTCCAGCGCCGCAGCGACCTGGGCAAGCCGGTACCGCTGTACCTGTATGGCTATGGCGCCTACGGCGAAAGCCTGGACCCCTGGTTCTCCCATGCGCGCCTGAGCCTGCTGGAGCGCGGCGTGGCCTTCGCCATCGCCCACGTGCGTGGCGGTGGCGAGCTGGGCGAAGCCTGGTACCGGGCCGGCAAGCAGGAACACAAGCACAACACCTTCAGCGACTTCATCGCCTGCGCCGAACACCTGATCGCCCAGGGCGTGACCCGTGCCGACCAGCTGGCGATCAGCGGCGGCAGCGCCGGTGGCCTGCTGATCGGCGCCGTGCTCAACCAGCGCCCAGAACTGTTCAAGGCCGCGATCGCCGAAGTGCCGTTCGTCGATGTGCTCAACACCATGCTCGACCCGGAGCTGCCGCTGACCGTCACCGAATACGACGAGTGGGGCAACCCTGAAGAGCCCGAGGTGTACGAACGGATCAAGGCCTACGCACCCTACGAGAACGTCAAGGCCCAGGCCTACCCGGCCCTGCTGGTGGTGGCCGGCTACAACGACAGCCGCGTGCAGTACTGGGAAGCGGCCAAGTGGGTGGCCCGGCTGCGGGTGACGAAAACCGATGACAACCTGTTGCTGCT
>Ga0247821_10000187_pt1 | contig 36367 bp, 42 predicted proteins | sample 13C_Glycerol_Day_FD_192481 | JGI IMG/M metagenome (GOLD analysis project Ga0247821, IMG submission 192481) | Soil microbial communities from agricultural site in Penn Yan, New York, United States - 13C_Glycerol_Day14 | ecosystem: Environmental > Terrestrial > Soil > Agricultural land | place... | reverse complement strand
TAATGCTCAGTAAAGACGATCTGATTCTCGCCCAGCTGATCGCCAGCGGTCTGCCCGAGAACTACGAGGTGAAAGCCTCCGGCATCATTGCAGGGTTGAACGAAGTCAGTTATGCGGTCAGTCCGTACTCCTCTTCCGCTCTGATCGAGCAGGCGATGGAAGTTACGCAGAACCTGACCCCTCACAACGACGTCATGGAACTGGCCACCACCGAAATGGCCAAAGTGGTCCGTGGTGCGTTCGACATGGTCAAGACCTATGGTGTTCCGATGGCATTGGCCATTGCCGATGGTGTGAGCTGCCTGTACTCGATGGATTCGGTACTGCGCACTGTGCGCTCGCAAGTGGACATCAAGTACATCAATGTCGATGACCCGATGTTCAACCTCGGCATCTACCCGGTCCAGGTAGCCAACAAGTCGTTGAGCTTCGACGCGGCCAACTTCGACATGCTGACCCGTCTGCGCTTTGCGTATGTTTCCGACGGCGACCTGATCGAGTGGATCAACAGCAAGCACCCTGAAATCGTGGCGGTGCTCGAAGACAAGTCCACTGGTGTCTGGTCCGCGCTGAATGCCATGACCAATATCGATGGTCTGCGCAGTGTCTTCAAGGCGATGAACGGCAACCAGGTCAGCTTCAATGAGATCCAGTGCATCGACATCTCCCTGCTGATGAAGATGTTCGTCATCGCATCGAAGATGTTCATGACCGACAAACCAGTCCCATGGCTGGAAGAAGGTTCGCTGGAGGACTACCGTGAGTTCGTGGCACTGCTCTGGAACGGTATCTCGCGTTACCTGATCGGTCTGAAGGAGTTCACCAACCTGTACCGTGCACGTGAGATCGTGGTCACCGACCTGAGCCCTGTGCGTTACAAGGAGATCACTCCTCACGAAGCACTGGGCGTCCAGGTTAACGTGGTGGAAGGCAAGGTACTGGTGTTCTACACCGCTGCCATCATGCGCGCTATCACCGAAAGCGGCACTGCCATCAGCGACGTTACCGTGGCGTACCTCTATTCTCGTGTTAAAGGCCAAAGCTTCAGCTTGAAAGAGCTGGCCAATAACAAGTTGAAAGTAGCCGAGCTGATGAACCAGTACGTGGGTGAAGTTTCCCACGTCATTCACAGTCGCGCTCGTGACGTCTTCTGCGAAAGCGCTGCCATTGCCGTCGCCAAGTTCATCGATGGCAACCAAGCCGCCAAAGAAGCGCTCTACCGCACGGTAGACGAGAACGGTAGCATGACTGCGACCGTCATCCGTAAACGTCTGGGAAGTGCTATCGAGAACCTCTACAACATCTATAGCCAGCGTGTCGGCAAGAGCGATGGTGAATTGGCTATTGCTGATGATGGTTCCTCGACGCTGATCGGCGAGCGCAAGAAAGAGTGCTTGAACATCATTCTTTCCACCAACATCGTTCCTACCTTCCTGAACCTGCTGGGTTGCAACATGGCTGCAGCTATCATCGCCGCTACCTACGTGACCCAGGACAAAGTGTTCAGTGCCGTGGAAGAGCGTAAACAACTCCACTGTGCGCTGATCCAGGTACTGGCAGGTATTTCCCTGGAGTAAGGGTATGGAAGTTGGCTCTCTGACCCGTGACAGAGCCAAGATCAAGAAAGCCTATACGGTTAATGAAGACCTTTCGGTTACCGCTAACCGTACACTCGAAGTCCATATTCCTAAACGGTTTGTGGAAAACGGGTTTACCACGTTGGATAACCATGTGTCGTCCACCGTGGTAATGGGCATTGTGATTCCGGGGGAGTGCTACGCTCCCCTGATTGCCTTGGCTGACTTGATTCTGGCTCCGTCGGGTATTCGTGATGTAATGATCAATGGGGTACCGTATATCGTTCTGGAGTTTGAAGAAGGTGACGTGTTGTTCGAAACCCTTCACTACATTCAAGACCCCAACAAGAACTACGCGTACTTCATGGAGTTTAACTTCTACGCTAAACTCCCTTGGTACATGAGTAACGACGATTTCACGTCCTTGTATGACCATGCTGCACAGCAGTCCGGTGCAGAGATGGGGGGTACACCGGAGCACATGCGTGTTTACGCATCGTTGCAAATGCGTGACCCTGATAACGAGGACAACCAGTACCGTAACAGTAAAGCGATGTTGGAAGGTCGTCCTGCGGTTATTGTTGGTTTGAACAATGGTGCCATGTTGATCGACGGTACCATTCCTAAGTTGACCGGTGGTTATCTGCAAGACAACACTATTGCAGCGATCGTTAATCCGGATACCAAAGTCACTGACCTCGAGAAGATTCTCAAAGGAGTTCCGGGATGAGTCAAGTTATCACACTGGGGAATACCATCCTCGGTCCAGGGAAAAGAGGTTCGTTGAAACCGCTTGTTGACCCTGATGGCAAAGTTTCTCCGTATTACCGTATGCCAGGGGGCGGGTTCAACATTCCTAACCGTCATGGGATCACGTATCCCATGAACGATTACCTGAAGGAGTGCATGGGTCCCGATAGCGATTTCGAACGTCGTATCAAAGACGGTCAGATGTTCTCGGAACTCGATCACCCGAAACCCTACTACAACCTGGTCATCGGCGGACAAATCGTCCGTAAAGAGATCACCGAGCTGTGGGAGTGGGTTAACCGTCTGAAGATGATCGACATGGACAACATTGCCGGTCACATTCGGAAGATCCACTGGGACACTTCCAAAGGCATGAACGGTCCAGTCCTGTGGGACGTCGAGATCTGTCCGTTCGGCGACAAGAAGTGGTTCCTGGAAGAAAGTCTCCCGAACCCTGACATCAACACTGCACTGAGCGTTCGTACTGTTACAGCGCCGCTGAAGGTTGGTGATACGGTTCGTGATGTCGAGTACTGGTCCACTGTTGACGTGGTCCCTGAGCAAGGCGTTCTGCGCGCTTGCAAGCACCTCAGTGCCGGCATGGAGAGCTTCCTGAGCGCTTACCGTCCTGACGACATCAAGCAAGATGTCTTCGAGACCACCGTGGATGAGCTGATCTACATCTGCGACAAGAAGATCAACAACCCTGCCGTGAAAGAGCAATATGCAGGGAACGAGAGCTTCAACCAAGTCGTCAAGATGGTCGAGCACTTCAAGAACACCGTGGGTCGTCGTAAGGCTCCTGCGGTACTGGTTCAGGCCAACAGCCTGCGCACGTTCTTCTAAGCGACAACTACTTACCTCCTAGAGCCGGTTACCCGGCTCTAGGGGTTGAGTGTTCTTTAGCTGCAATTTCATTATATTGCGAATAACCACTTTTTAAAGGATTTTGTGATGATCAACAAGAAGCTCAATTTCATTTCTGCGGTAATGCGTCTGCGCGGTGCCTTCCATGCAGTGAACACCGTCGTCGCGTTGCACGAGATCTCGAAGACCGAGTGGCTCCGTTGCATCAATCCCGATGATGACACCCACTACATCGCCGACTTCCAAGTCGACGGTCGTAAGGCTGATGCCATCATCAACTACTGCACTGCCATCGCCGCAGTCTACATGAAGGCCACTGGCGCACTGCCGGGTACCCTGTCGAAGGAAACCCTGGCCAGCGACAACGCCATCACCGTTGCGATCATGCGCCGTATGGCCGGCCTGCAGATCAAGAACAACGAAGAAATGTTCATGCACGTCGCCACGCGTCTGCTGGGCATCGACTCTGCGTTGGTGAAAGCTGGCATGACCACCGACGAGGTTCGTTACTCGCTGTTGGTTACTTACCTGGTCGATGCACTGGGCGAAGAGTTCAGTGAAGAGTCCATGAAGCCGCTGAGTGCGTACATCATCAAGCTCGGTACCTCTGATCGTCTGAACGACGAATTCTTCACCCAGCTGCTGGAAGCCGGTGAGAAGTACTACGCTGAACATCCTGACTCCATCTCCGACGCGATCGACATCATCGACCTGCTGGTGGATCAGATGCAAGGCGAAGAGCAACAAGGCTAAAAAATAATAAACCTATATAACTAGGGTGACCAAGATCGGAGCCATCCGACAAGGGAATACACCAATCCCTTGCTTTATGGTCATCCTTTTAATTTATTGGGTAAAGAGAATCACTATGACTGCTAAGAAAACTCTGAACAAAGAATTCGGCGAATCGATGGACCTGGGCATCAAGAACCTCGTGGACAATCACAAGTACCACAAGGCCACCAGCCATGTCGAGTTCGATGCTTCCAAGCTGGCCATGCCTGAAGGTATTACCCTGGACTCCATCGCCACTCACGCCGACTACATCAACAACCTGGCACTGCAAGCTGAAGCGGCCACCAGCCAGATCAGCCGTACCCTGCACGCCGATAACAAAGACCTCACCACCCTGGACAGTACCCTGAAGCTGGGTACCGCTCTGGACATCAACTCCACTCACCACCTGCGTCAACAAGTGGGCGAGGAGTACATCTACGGCGGTCATACCACCGCGGTCGATTTCCATCACAGCCAGCTGCAAGCCGACTGGCTGAGCGCGAACCGTTCGTCTGACCAAGAGCTGGCGCAGAAACTGTTCGGCTAAGGCTTTCCGAGTAAGGGTAGTCAGGGAGACCTGACTACCTCTTATTTTGCATTTTTATTTTTGGAGGATCGGTAGGGTGGATATTCGTCTTGACAAGGGAACCAGGGTTAACGTCGTTTTTGTATTTAACGATGGTTCCACTGAAGAACTTTCCAACGTGTTCTATAACGACGATCCTACCAGTGTTGATTACCATAATGGTGGTCGTCCGTATTTTCGTTTCGAGAGACTTCGGACCGGGTTTGTTCTGATTAATAATCTAACCCCGAAGGCCGAAGGACGACCCAGGGTCATCAACATAGTCACCAACCCGGATTATTCGGGGGTTATTGAAATTACCTGCCGCAGGAATCCAACCGATATCATTATTTATAAAAAGGTACTGATCGGTAAAGGACCTAGAGACAAAGATGCATGGACTATTCATCAGATGCGGGACGGTCGATGGATCGCCAGTAATACTCTTGGGTTCTTTGATGAGCGCGACAACGTTGGTTGTAAGTCCATAATCATAACTCCAGCTAAGAAGGTGAGCTAAATGGCTCGAGTCATTAGTTTCAAAATGGCCCTGGATAACGATCCTGCAAAGGAACGTGACTGGGAATACAAAGCGCTTTCTTTGAAGATTTCCAAGAAGGCAGTGGCTAAGGGTAAACGTCCTACCTTCATCGTGGTAGAGAAAGGTGTCGGCATTACCCAATTGGTAGTCAACCAGGATGCTTCGGGTGTTCAGTTCTCCGTACCTGAAAAATCCGAATTCTCTCGTGGTGACGCCGAGCGTGCTGTCGGACTTATCGCTTCTGCCATGTTCCAAGTCATGAGCGAACGCGGCGTTCTCGATCAAGTTAAATAACGGAGGCTAATATGTCAGGTCCTTTTACCCTGGGGTGTGAACGCAGTTTCTTGGAAGCCCAACTCCGCCAAGAAAAGGTTCAATTGCCTTATATCAGCGGAACTTTGGAATTACTTCATTTGCTGAATCCGCTGGCCATGATCGTCAACACGTCACGGCTGGAATACAACCAGATGCATTCGCTTCGCTTGAGTGCATTCAGTGTGATCATGAAACGCTTCCCCAACGAGAGTTTGGGCTTCATGGTCCTCGGTCGAAAGAACGGTAGTTTCAGTATCGGACTTATTGAAGAAGTTACGCTTGATAAAATTCATTCTTTGGCGTCAGACGTTTCCTGTATTTCTGTACCGGAGTCACTGCGGTTTGCTGATTCCAGAAACCGAGCTAAGGTCATCCTTAAGAATAAGGACGAGCAACTCCCTCTCGACAGTGGTACCCCGATCGGATTTGTCCGCGGAGGGTTCGACCTGACTCAACGGTTTACCCGTAACGTCGGGGTGATCTATCCATGGGTAGCCAAGTTCGATAGCTGTCTTGTCGACGCCGACAAATGTAAAGAAGATTTCAACGGCATCACCTGGATGAGTCAGGAGCAGTTGGAAGAGTTCCATAAGGACACCGCCAACATCTTCGACCCTTGGTCCAATGAGCTTATCAAGGTTCTTGATAAGTTTGTAATTCTTGTTAACCGCACCGCCTAACCCACCCAACCGTAAGTAAGGAAGACACGATGTTCAGCAAAATTACCGAAGCAATGCAGCTCAACCGTATCAAGGAAAAGAACGCTGAGTTCACCTTCGGGGTGCACGCTGGCGCTTTGCTGGAAATGGTTCCTGACAATCAGGCTACCATCAAGTCCCAAGTCGAATGCGAAGAGATCATCCACCACCTCGGCCGCTCTCTCATGGGCTCGGTGCGTTCGCTGAACGAGAAGTACGGCCTGCTGCGTCAAGCGATCATGTACAGCTTCATCTGGCGCATCCACCCGGTACACGGTGTGCAGTTCTTCGTGTACCGCCGCACCAAGAAGAACAACGAAGGTCAACTGGCCCAACGCCTGAGCCTGGGTGCCGGCGGTCACTTCGAGTTCTTCGACGTTTCGATGTATGAAGAAGACGAAAAGAACCTGACTGCCATCATCGACTTCCCGACCATGTGCGAAGAGAACTACTACCGGGAACGTGACGAAGAAGTCGACGGCGACGACCGCACCATCAGTCCATACGAAGCACCAACTCTGCACGGCTTCGTGATGGACAGCCAACCAACTCCAGGTTACGTCGGTAACATCCACTTCGGCATGCTGGCCGGTGTGAAGATGGTCAACGAGAACATCGAACTGCGCATGAAAGAAGCGCACAACGAAGCAGAAGGTTGGATGACCCCAGCTGACCTGAAAGCGATCGCCACCGGGGAACTTAAAGTCACCCGTAACGATCAAGACGTCAATTTCGAACCATGGTCGCTCCTGATGATCAAAGCGATCGATGAACTGGTAGCTACTCTGGACGTAGCTGCTTAAGCAGGTTTCTGTAGTGGGCTTCGGCCCACTACTTTACTTTTTTTTGCATTAGGAGTGAAGGAAGATGGCAAAGGAAGTCGGGACTAGTATCAAGGAACCGAACGAAGTCACTTATGACTTGTATGACCGTTTCATGCTGTTGATCGATAGCAAGAAGTTACCGGATGTGTTCCCGGACAAATCTCTGGGATTGACTGTAGCTAAGGTTCATCGTCCATCTACCCAGCATCACGATCTGGTGTTCTACCGTTTCGACCACCACGAAGCCCCGGTAGCACGGATTACCCATCAAGGTGATTCGATGACCACGATCACTTATGAACTGGGTCGTGCTGGTACCCGTTTCAGTATCAAAGAAACTGACATTCAAGAACGGTTGAAAGAACTGCTCGCTCAGTACTAAGTTCTACCCAATACTACGAAACCAACTAACCGAGGACGTAGTCATGGGTGATGTCAAGATTGATCCTGAACTCCTGAAGAGTCTGGGTACTGTACAACAGGGGTTCCCTGAGGAGCCGATTCCGTATAACCCGCGGAACCCCAAACCGTTTTCTATTCAACGGGCTAACGAAGCTCCCAGACATTTTGATTTTGGCATGGAACTTGACCTGCCTAAGAAGGACTGAGCGATGTTTGTAGCATTTGAAGGTATTGGTGGTAGCGGCAAGAGCACTGTAGCCGGTAAAGTTTTCAACTGGGTAGCCGAACAAGGTTCCATTGATTTCGTTTCTGTTCGCGAGCCAGGCGGGACTCCCCATGCGGAGTTTATCCGTAACCTGGTCAACACTGGTTTCCCTGGTCTGGAAGATGCAGCGAAGCTGGACCCCATGGGTGTTGCTTTGCTGTTCAACGTTTGTCGCGTGGATCTGACCAACAAGGTTATCCGTCCGGCATTAGCACAGAACAAGCTGGTGATCACTGATCGTTACTGTGACACCACCTTTGCTTACCAGAGCGTGTTCAACGGCCTTCACATGTTGGACCTGATCAAGCTCCACGATGACGTGATCGGCCTGTATCCGAAGTGGACCTACTTGTTGGACTGCCCCGGTGAGATCGCCACTACTCGTGTCTCTGAAGAAGAGAAGAAACGTGATCAGTTTGACCGTGCTGGTGTAGAGAAACAAGAAGGCATGCGTCAAGCCTATCTGCAACTGGCTGAACGTAATCCTGGTCGTTACGTCGTGATCGACGCTACCCAGTCCCAGGAGACGGTAGCAGAACAGGTCATCTCCCACCTGCGCGATTCCATCGTTCTGTGGAAGGGCGGCGATTACATCTACAGCAGTCAAATGCCGGGGTAAGTTATGGACAACTTTTGGAGACCGTCGCACGCGTTTCCTCCTGTGGAAGATACCGAATCGGTCTTCCATTTGATCAATTCGCAGATCTGTAAGGATATCGAAAAGTTGGCTGCTGAGCAGTGGGCCAAGTTCCCTGCTCCAAAAACATCTGCTGAACAAGAACACGTTCTCCGCGAATCCTACCTAGAGCGTGCGCGCGGTCTTGGGTTTCAGCCACGGATTGTCCAGGAATTCACTGTCATCGCCACAAGGACTGACACCGATGGAAAATAAATGTTTGAAAGGTGAACTGGATTGGATCGACAACCATCCCCAGTACTACCACAACGACCAGCATCGTGAAGACGTGAAACACAACATCACGTTGAACTACGAGATTCGCGCTTTGGAAGGCGAACTCAATGCGCTCCGCAATGGCCAGATACATGAACTGGAACTGCGCATTGCAGAACTCAAAGGTCAGCGTCGCGAGATCGACCCTAAGTTCATTTCGATCAAATGCCCTCCTATTCCAAAGACCAAAGATGAGCTGGCTATGGAGCAAGGTAAACGGGTTGTTTGTACCGGCATGGTCGATCCTTCGGTTCCTGCATGATCCTGTATCGCCGCTTTCTAGGATTTGGATGATGTCTGACAGAATCTTACTGGCTATCAGCGAAAGGACTAACGTACGGACGTTTGGTATTCCGGATATTCCCCGGGAGAATACTGAGGGTATCTTGAATGCGATAGCACGTGCCATCATCGATGAGGCTGAAAACGTCATGTGGCGCACTAACCGTATTCGACTTCGTCCTACAGCAAAGTCGCGAAAGAAGAAACGTCTTCGTAAAGCTACTTAATTCTTAACTACCAGTACCTGCCCTAGGGCAGGTACTGGGGTTATGTATGCTTCTGTTTATTTTTCACTTATAGAGGTTCTCAGGCCTATATCACTAGGGTGAATTAAGGATGACCTTTATTCATTCACTAGGAGATTTGCCATGAGCCTTAAAGTTCTTGACGAAGGTATCGAGTTGGCTAAACGTTTCGAAAACGTTCTGGCTTCCATCACCCGTGTGGTGGCTTTCCAGGAAAACTGGAGAAGCTCGGTAGGTCCTGGTTACGACGGTGCAGTTAATCTGGACCTCAAACCAGGTGAAGTAGCCCGGTCGACTGACCTCGACAACAATGTCCGGATGATCCTTATCGGGACCGACTTGGACACCGTAGTAGTTTATGAGCGAGTTACTGGAACCAGTTTCTCGTTGCTGTACAACGCCAACGCTGCACTGGGCTTTCTGCTGGGCGGCAGTTTCTTGTCCATTGCACAATTCAGTTTGGTTGTGACTGACTACGATATCAAAGAAAATATCGGGACCAGTCTCGCCAATCTGTACAACCGTATCGGTCGCAGTAAAGCGCGTCACGCTGCCGATAACGTACGGGAGCTGAACGTAGTCCCAAAGTAACTCCCCAGGAGAATAGCCTTTTCGGTAAGCTGTTCGCCTGGGGTCGGTAATACTCAAGGATCAATAACCCCACAGGAGTTGCACATGAAGAAGTTGCTGTTGGTTGCATTCATGGCGTTTGCAGCTATCGTCCCACACGCCCAAGCTGAAGATGAAGTTATCCTGTTCTGTCGACTGGACGTTCCTGGAGATGTATTGCTCATTCTCCAGAACGATCCAGATACCGATCTCTGGACGGTTCAGGAAATCTCTGATACGTATCGCAAGAAAGAATCCCACCCCGCTATTAGTGTAGGTATATCGGTCAGCGGGGCGGATGAAAAAGATACAACGATCGAACTGTATTTCCCACAAAAGAAAGGCATGCTGGCAGTAGCAGCGAGCAAGAAAGGGTGGGAATTCAGCGGTCACATTAAAGAGTTAGATCATGGAACAGAAACAAACTATAGGGAATGTAAGCCAAATGGCATGCGTTTCTACGTTAACAACAAAGCCTTACGTTCGGAGAACCTTACACACGTTGATTGACCGAAGTAGGGAGTGTTCACACACTCCCTAGTTTTCTTCTTTTTTTTTTCGGAGTTTTTATGACACACAGACCTGAAACGTTAAAGGACTTAAAGGTCTATCAAGATATCCGTAGCGTACTTTCCGACTACTTCCCTGAACGGTTCATTTCGATCATCTATAATCACATGAGGGATAACGACCAGGATGGATTTGACCATGTGTACCTAAGGGACAGTTTGTTCGTCATGCGTCGCTTGATCGAGAATACCGACGATCTTGAGGATGGTGATCCTAAGCTCCTGTACTGCATTATAGCGTTGATTGAAGCAGGTCGACCCTACACCTCAGAAAAACCTTACGAACTGTCTCCAGGCATCTCGTGGGTCTTCCTAAGGCTATATGCACCGGACGTATTCAACCGAGAAGAGTTGACGTTCATCAGTAAGTCTTGCAAGCCACTTATGCCACACAGTTTGCGACCTTCTCATCGGGTCAAGCTCCAGTTGATGGTGCACAATACTAAGCGACTGACCCACATTGTCAATCTTAAGTACAAAGAACTTTACATTGACTTCATGGGAGGTACCCATCGACCAAAAGAAAACAACAACATGCACGAACTCTTCTTAGAGTACTACGGTCCTAAGGGGAACATATGGGCTACTATATCAGATTCTGCTAAAAGGATTTTCAGTACTGAAGTTGCCAAATTCAAACGAGAAGTAGAAGCCGCAGTAAAAGGTAACAGCTAGGAGAAAGCCATCATGTACGACAGTCTGTACGATATCACCATGAACCTTATCTTTTTAGTTGTGTACGCTACTCTGGGTCTGATGTTGTTCTACAAGTACCTGGTCTCAAGGGACATGGACTACACGCTTGTAAAGATCCGGAATGGCTACGTCTTCAACTTTAAAGTTGGAATATTCGCAGGTAAAGTCAAACTGATACGAAAAGGTGGGTGCGCAGTCCCCCATTTCGTTAAACACCTCGATGGCTGGGAAATTGTCTTTCCCTTGTTCTACACCGAGGATCAGATCAATTCGTTCATCATGCAAAACAACCCTCCTGGAAGTAAGACAGCGTCCCACGCTAAAGACTTAGAAGTCTACCGGGAAGTGGTCATCAAGCGGAACGAGAACCTGCATTGCATGGCAGGCCAAATCTGCAATTTACCGTGAAGCGTTAATAACCCCCTCCCAGCCTAGGCTGGGAGGGGGTTAGTTCAGCTCTTTTGTTGCTTAACCCAGGTAACCGACTTCGGCGGCCGGGATCGCGCCGCCTTGATCGGCCACTGCGCCACTGGTGGTCACGCGGGCTTTCTCGCTGGTCATCTGCGGAATGGTACCGCCCTTCGCACCGTTGACAGTTGCCGACGGGTTCAGGAAGCCAGCAGGCGCGGCCACCGCGTCCGGGTTGTACATCGGCAGACGCTTGAGGAAGGTCCGGGCGATCTGTTTCACCGCCAGGGTATCCCACTCGAGCAGGCCGGTGAACTCCATCTGGATGGAACGCATTTCACGCTCGGACGACTTGTCACGCTTGATCTCGATCGGAACCAAGGAGCGTGGCATCATCCCGAGGTTCAGAGCAGCGTGAGCAACGTCGCGCATGTTCCGGGTCGGGGTGAAGTAGATGTTCGAGCAGGACTGGTCGTCCAGCAGCATCGGACCTGGATCGTCGAGAATGACGATCTTGGCGTTCTGAAGCTCCGGATCCATGATCAGCCAACGGCCCCAGACGTCGAACAGCTTGGTGAAGACTTCACCCTCGACGTCGATGGCAGTGTGGGTAACAGAACCCTGGCTACGGGTAGCGCCAGAAGGAATGGACATGATGTGACCGGTCCATTCCACCGATTGGAAGCTGAAGTCCACGGTCAGGCGGAGACCGTCGAAGCTCTGCGAGCGGTTCTCGAAGAACGCTTTGCAGAGCGACGCGAAGGTCTTGCCCGCGGGCAGACGCGCGAAGCCAGCAGGACCGGTCAGTTGGAAGCACCAGCCCATCTGTTCCAGGTGAGGTTGTTGGTTCAGGTAGTTGTACACCAAGCCTGCCCAACCGTAAACACCGTGCAGCTCACCTTTGATGACCGGACGGTTCTCCAGTCCCAACGCTGTAACGAACTCATCGCTCGCCGAGTACAGCGTGTCCGCACTGCGGTGCGGAAGGTTAGTGTTGTTCGCCATGTATCAATCCTCAGTTCGAACTGCTGTTGAGTTCGTTGCTGTTGTGGGCATAGAGGTCGAACTCCATCATGTACTTCGCCTTGTTGAAGTAGCCGTGAACGACTACGTTCAGAATGGCGAGGTCACCGACTTGACCACTGTCGTAAGAGGTTTCTGCCACGATGCCTTGAACAGCACCGCCCAGGCCGTTACGGCACTCTTCTTCGATGGCGTCCTTCATGATGGCTTCGTAGGAGTCCTGGTCGAGGCTGCGGTCACCCACAACGCGCTTCCATTGATCCGCCGAAATCTTCTCGATACCCACGCAGTTGAATACGTTGATCTCGTCCTTCAGAACCGAGTCGGGGCTTGGGTGAACAGTCGGGAGACCCGGACGGTACACTTGGCCGTTCCAATCCCACGGAATCAGCGTGGTATGACCTTTGCTGAAGCCGTCGGCCTGGATCTCGGGGGACTCGAACTGGATAGTCGAATCGTAACCGATGGTGATCTTGCGATTGTCACCGGTATCCGGAGCCTTGGTCACATTGACACGGCCAGTGTCAGCACCGGCGTAGCCAGCGTACTTCTGAGCCTTGTCGATGTTCGCCGAGAAGTACCAGCCGGTCGACTCACCGGTCAGCTTGATCTCAGCTTTGTTGATCGCCGCACGGCACGCAGGGGTACCCCACTTCTCGGATTCCGGAGTCATCCGCAGGTTGGTGGTCTGCATGTCAGCGCGAGCGTACACCTCGTCCAGCGGGTTCGCTTCACCTGGAGTCCAGATGGTGGCGTCTTGCTGTACGAAGATGTCTTTACGAGCACCCAGGAACTGAACTGCTACGTCTTTCACTTCTTGGCTGAAGCCAACGTCCCACCAGATCGACTGGCGATTCCGAGTGACGTCTTTCTGAGCCGAGCTGTTCACGTAGGTGGTCAGGTCGGAGACCATCAGCTTGTTGGTGATCTCCCAACCTTGCTTGATGGTAGTTGGCATTTTCACGCCAACCAGCAAGTTGAACGGATCCGGGACGGTTTCCGCGGTGGTGCCCGCTGGCAGCTTGCCGGCGTTGTCGAAGAACGGCGAGAGGCCACCGCTGACTTTAACCGAGCCGGTCAGGTCCCACTTCATGACACCCGAGGAGCTGCACGCATAGTACGGCGCACCGGTATGGTCTTGGCAGGTGAACGGGTTCATCTGCTTGTACTGTTCGCCAGGACGACCAGCGTCGACCAGGTTATCGTTCACCGGTTTTTCCAGGACGTACATCAGCTGGCAGAGCGCAGTGATGTTGTCGTGGTAAACGATGGTGCCGTTGATCGGCGCCGGGATCGCGCGCTGAGGACGGTTGACGTTGGTACCGGTGAAGGTACGGAAGGCGTTGTCCAAGCCGTACTTGACCTTGTTGGAGGTCACGTCGAACAAGGTCGCAGGAACGATCTCGTTGCTGGTGGAAGGTGCCTTGGCGAAAGTACGGGTACCGGACTTGGTGTCCTGGAATTCGCGCAGCTGGAACGGGAACACGCCAGTCTTGCGAACGAAGTCCGAAGTCGAACGCCACGCAGCGGTGGTGTTCTGTGCACCGAACTGGAAGCCGTTACGGTTGTACTCGTCACCTACACCGGCCATGGCTTCGAACAGTGGGTAGACCACGGTCTCAGGAACTTGGCCAGCGGCAGCGATGGTACGAACGGTCAGCTCACCCGGTTGCTTGCCGGTGATGTCGTCCAGTTTGATCTGGATGTCGATACCCGGTACGGTCTCGCCGACGATCTCGATGCGATTACCGTCCTCGTTGTACTTGAACCGACCGGCCGCGTCACGCTCGTACTGCTTCTGATCGAGCTTGTACACGAACGCCGACACTGCCGCACGGGCCTTGACGTTGTTCGCCGACATACGACGGAAACCGATGGTGCCTTGACCGCCGTCAGCCAGCGCAGCGATCAAACGGCTGATCGGGCTGTAGTAGGGGGTCTCCGGATCCATGATGTCACCGAAGGTTTTGGCGAAGTCTTTGATTGCCACCCATTGGGTACCAACTTCAGAGGCCAAACCGCCGATAGGGGAGATACCGGAAATAACAGGAAGATGGAGCGGTGCCGTAGCAATGGTGACGTCATACTCCGGGATCGATACATCATTGATCCCGTTGTTGATCACCTGGCCAGGAACGATCTGGTTGAAAATACTCATATCGAGTCAGCCTCGTGATGAAATTTGGTGATTGGAGCAATCGTATGCACCCAATTTTTAGGGCCTTAATGTGTCATTTACACTTAACACATAACATGTTATTTAAGGAAATACCGCCCATGCTCATCAATGCTTACGATTCGACAGGCGGCAGGGTACTGCGGTCTCTCCATAAGGTCGACGAAATCATCAAGATGCTGCACCTCAAGCAGAACTTGACCCCTACCAGTAAGAAAGACGTCTTTGTCCTGACGCGCGCTAATCCCGTTCAGTTTGAACCGTTGGCCTTCCCGATTACTTTGCAGACCCACACTCGCGAAACCATTACCGTCTATGACGAGCGTCCTTACCGGGATACTCAAAACCGTCCGGTCAATACCAACGACATCACCATCATGAAACTCTGCGCGTTCCTCCAACAGGACGTGGCGAGCATGAAGTTGAATCCGTTGAAGCAAATGCGCCCAATGACCTGCCGTGGTTTTGCTGAAGGGTTTGCTTCTCGTATTCGTAGCCGGGCTACCCTGACCACTGACGAAGACAAGACCCTCCGTGCACTCTTCGTTTATTACGTGGTCTGCCTGATGGAACAGCCAGGGACCGACCTAACCTTGGTGGGACAGAACACCATTCGCACGGTTTACAACTGGCAGACAGATTTCAGCCTCGGTGTGATTGGCGAGGTTGGGCACCTCCGCACGCTGGAAGACTTGCTGAAAGCTATTCATGCTAACCCGATCCTTTACAAGTTGAAGGGTGTGGATCTCAAAGACTTCATGGCGCTGGGTTCGTCCATTGTAATGACCGCGTTGAAGGGTCCAGTAGTGGGTGCCGCGCTGGAAGCTCCTTGCTTGCTGGCAGCCTTTGCTTACGGAGCCTCGCGCTTCAAGCTGTTGAATAAAACCCCAATGGGTATGGCGTTCGATCCTAAGTACGCAGGCCAAGCCGCTTTGGAAGCGTTCTGGAAGAACATTGATTACACGTACGACTTGAATCGGTAATCGCCTATGAGCATTCTTGGCTACGAGTCCAATAAGCCTTTGTTGGATTACGCCATCGCCAATCTCTGGGGTAATCCGGAAGAGAACCACCAGTTCCAAGTTCAAATGGTGCGACTCTCGGATTACTACGGGAATGTCGATAATTTTGGTTACATGGAAGCGTGGCGTTCATTGCCTAAGAAAGGCAAGTTCTACCACGTCTTTAGCGTGGGCGGTCTGGATCCAGGATTCTGGAACTTCAAGACCGGTCTTAGCCGTCGCAACCCACTGGACCGTTGGATTACGTTGAGTGACCTGTGCACACGTCGTGGGATCATGGCAAACGTCTACAATACCTTTGGCTTCGAGTACGCGAAAGCGAAGTCTTGGGTAATGTGCACCTATGACGGTCTGGTATTGATTGCGTTAGAGAAACTCAAGCCTTATCCGATCCCGGATGACATGGATATGTTCTTCCGTGTCTACACACCGACGATCCCAGTGCCTCGTAACGAGCAGGTAGATGTACCCGGCGCAAACGCATTCGGTTACGAAACCATGATCTACGAGTACGCTCCAGAGCTGGCACAGTTTACCGCCCGCTGGTCGTACTTCAAGGCACAACCTGGGTTCACCTTCGTTTACCATAACGGCGCTTATTTCCACGGGGCTCCTAACCAGATCCCTAACCTGGTGATCGGTGACGTGGTGGAGATCATCCACGACCCTACCGTTATCCGTGCAGAGCTTTATCGGTACAACCAACTCCCTGCGTTCTACAGTGAGATGGATAAAGTTCGTAAGCTGATCCTGCACCCGCCTAAAGTGGCGAATGATTTTGCGCTTCGTTATTTTGATGACAATGATTACTTCCTACTCGGCCCCAAGAACTACGGACTGTATTTCCACCGCAACAACCAGCGGTCGGTTCGACAGTTAACTCATCGGGACGTCTCGATCTCGGACTACGATATCCAGATTGCCAGTGGGCATTTGGATGATCTGAAGACCTTGGCGAATGACCGTATCCTGGTGTTGGTTCGGAAGACAGATTGGGAGTACCAGTGGCCATGGGAACATAATCGGGTTCGTTATCTGTACCGTTTGAGCGACGCGGATATTCTGCGCGCCATGACCGGTGCGCGGGCTACCGTTCCCGAATGGACGGCGTCCAACCTCGAGCAAGGACCGGTCATGTCCTTTACTCGCAACCAGTGGAAGAACCTGACTCGTGAAGGGGCTAAGGAGGCGTTCGGTTACAACGCGTCTACCTTGATCCTCAGTAACACCCCAGTAAAGGTTAACCACGTTCCGGGTACCCTGGGCATGGAGATCCCTGTCACCTACCGGGCTGCGTGCAGTGCGTGGGAATACGACGCAGAGGGTAAACTCCTCGGTTGGTGGAACATGACCAATAAGCTTTACTTCATTCCGAAATATCCGGCATGTCGTATGGTCGAGTTCACCTTGGGGACCGGTGGTCGTAACGTCGATTACAAAGTAACCAATACCAGTGTTGCAGTGGATCCGTTGAATAACGTTCGGGTTTACATCTCGCCGTGGAGTGTTGCGACGAACAAGCTGGTGGGTGACATGGTAGACGTGACGGGTGACTCTACTGTCTACACCATCGAGAACGGTATCCTGACCTGGAAGAAGCTGGACACTGTGAACCAGCGCGGGGTGCTGCTGTTTAACACCAAGCACTTGGCTTACAGCTTCGAGCTGGATCATATTGACCACAGCTTGAGCTTTGCCCAGACCCACATCTATGAAGGTGGCGGGTTGATCTTCCCGACAGCCTTTGCGAACTACTCGTTGTGGATGAACGGTCATCCGCTGATCGACAACGTGGATTGGTTCTTTGATAACGGTTCGTTCTACATCATCAACAAACAGTTCATCAAAGAAGGTGCCCAACAGATTACCTTCCGAGCTGACCAGTTCCATCCTGATCAGGAGTTGCCTGTTCGGAAAACGGAGTTGGGGTTTGTCGATGGTGGTGTGATCGGTCGTTTCCCTCGTTACAACTTGCGAGATGATCGGGTAACACGTACGGTGATTGGTGGTCGACTGTTCCCTACTGCTGATGTTCCTTGTGCAGAGAAGACGTCGCCAAGTGATCTGTGGGATTCCCTCAACGGGTTACCCTACATGGTCAAACACACCTACACCCCGATGTGGTATGTTGAGGAGTACAACAACTTCCCAGGCTACGAGTTGGCTCAAGAAGTTGATCAGCGTATCAGCGATTACTTGACTCTGTACGCAGTCAAGCCGAACCAGAATCCGGTGATCCATAACCAACAGGACAAGTACCTGCTTTTCAGTCCGTTCTTGAGCGTGGTGGTAAACGCCATCTTGAACCGGCTCTTGGTGCTACCAGAACTGAAGGAAATGGAAGAGGGTTACACCGATCAGTTCGTTCGGGAACAAGTCGCCAGTTATATGTGGTGGTTGAAGTACGACCCTATTCCTCGCAAGTTTGATTTGCGTTACTTCGCAGTAATTCCGTATGCAAACTACGGTCTCCAAACAGTGACTTCCGATGAGCTGGTATTCATTCGTCAAGTGAACGAACTGTTCCTGGATTCCGTGTGTCAGATTGAGGGACATTTCGAGGTGAATGATAATGTTCGATGATTCCCCCAGTACATCCGCTGAACGGGCGATAGCGGCCACTAACCTGGCCGCTGCCAACATCGGTGAGCGGTTCCAGCCTTTCATGCTCCATATTCAGGATATTTACGATCCTGATATTCACCCTGTGGACGATATCAAGCGTTACGTGGTCCCGAAAGAGAACTGGTTGGTCTACGATGTTCCCAATGGTGTGATCCTCCGGGTTGCCCATGTGGATACAGAAGCGACCAACAAGTCGACCCTGGTACCATGGGACATGATCAACGGTGATCCTTCGCAGACCAGTGAACAAGACTGGATCTTTGGTTTGAAGGGCGGTCCGATGATTGGTGAGGCGTTGCTGTCGATCGACTACACCCAGCGTCCTAACGTGGCCAAGGTGGACAGTACCATCATGCGTCCCGGTGCTGCGTACGCCAAGGTCTACAAGGGTAACGCTGCCATCGAGTCCAACAACATCGGTGTGCAGTACAACTCTAACCTAGTGATCACCCAGAAGCAGGTTCCTGTTAAACTGGCAGAGATCATTGACCGGACCAACATCAGCATCTACACCACGGGTTCGTTCTCGGTTACTGAAAACGAAGAAGCCCTGCCGAACGGTACGCGTTGCTATTTGGCGTTCTTCGATGAAGGTGACAACTTCATCCCACCGGCTCAGTTGCTGCGTGTTCAGCACTCTTCGTACATGAAAGATCATCAACTGGGTACCAAGTACCTGGAAGAGATCGAGTTGGTAACCCCGTGGTTCACCGACACCTTGAACCCAGAGCTGCTGGTGGTCCCGATCAACGTGACCATTCCATCGGTAGAGCTGCGGGCCATCGCCCACTACTCGGACGGCAGCAGTTCTCCACCTGGTCCGATCAACTCCCCACCTTTCAGCCTGTACGGTTTGGCGGAATACCGTCCAACCTGGCCAGGTCAAGAAGGGGAACTCGTGTTGACCCGCAAGCTGTTGGACAACGAGCAGCATGCGGTAGCGGAACCTGGTAACCCGGACTTCAAGAAGCGTACGTATCGTATCCAGGCAGGTCCTGTCAAAGGGGCGTGGTCGCCGAAGATCTATACCTACCCGGTTTGGGATCCGGCGATCAGCGGGTACAGTTTGCGCCACTGGCTGTATGACCTGGACCGTCGTTACGCAATCGACGTTACCCAGTTCGTCACGTTCAACCAGCTCAGCCAGCCATGGCGCCCATCAACGTACGGGGTCTCCCAATCGTTGGTGTTCAACCTGAACCTGCGCGACGTGTCGGTATTGAACGCTTCCATCACGTTCATGCAGTACACCACCATTACCCTGCGTGCTCCAATCAGTGGTAGTGGTAAACGTTGGGAAGTCTCGTTCTCGCAGAACATGCCATTCTTCGGGGACAAGTACCTCCAGGTTACCAACGCCGGCGTCAACACCAAGTTCACCCTTGCCAATGGCTTCGCTAACAAAGCGGCGTGGTTGGAAGGTATGTACCGTGGTGTAGCTCCAGCGTATAACCGTTTGGACGAAGAGAAAGCTCCGGACCCGACCCACTTCTATCTGTGTCACCCAACCGATGGACGGAAATGGCTGTACTCCGTCGATGCATGGAACCAGACCAGTGGGATCAACATCGAACTGCAACACGGTCAAACCTGGCTGCTCCAGTGGGTTAACCGTAACAGTTCGGGTACTGAGCTGCAACTCGCTTGCTCTGGCGTAACCATCAACGTTGCGTGATGTGAATTTTATGTTCAACTAACCCTCCGCCCTAAGGGCGGAGGGTTAGGATACCTTTTCAAGGAATTCACATATGTCTAACCAAACCACTGACTCCGTTGAAGAATATAATCGTGTATTAGAGTTCGCCAGAAAAGTTAAAGATTACCTTGGTGTAACCAACCTCACCAAGAAGTTGCTCGATGACAAACGCAATCGGATCGATTCAGAAGCACGTACTGACGACGAAACCTTGATGGCTCACTACAAGGAAGATAGCTTGTGGGGGATAAAGACCGTACGTTTCCTGAAGGACTTCCATCTGTATAAAGCTGCGCCGGACATGGACACGAAGAATGAGTCCTTCCTGCGTACTGCTGAAGTCTTCCGTTTGCAGGGCATCAAGAACTATTACTTCATCCTTCAGCTGAACAACCCGTTGCTGAAGGGGGTCGATCCTCACGCTGATAACTTGACCGATCTTCAGAAGACGATGATCGCTAAAGAGTGCCGGGAGAACTTCTGGTATTTCCTGCGTGAAGTGTGCCGTATCAAGAGCGGTCTCCCTTTCTTGGCTAACCGCGGTAACGTCAGTTTCATGTGGGCGTATCTGAACCACGTCACCACGCACATGATCATGCCTCGTCAGCAAGGTAAACCACAGCCTAACAACGCCAAGGTTCGGGTACTACCTAAACGTACCGCTGGAATTAAACCAGTCGATTGTTGGAAACGCATGGGTGACCTCCGGGTAGGTGACGTGGTTGTGGACCAGAAGGGTGAACCCGCTAACATTATCGGGGTGCACCCCCAGGGCAAGATGCGCATTTATCGCATCACCGGTAGCGATGGTCGCCAAACCGATGCAGGTCCTCAACACCTGTGGACGATGAAGAACTCGCTGGACAGTATCAATGATCGTGGTCTGTGGGGCGAGTACACTACGGCTGACATGATTCACTTACTGAAACAGAAAGCAGTTTTGCAGTTCCCGCTGATTGAACCTGAGCCAGGGATAAAGCAGAACCACCTAATCGACCCATACGTCATGGGCCTGATGGCAATCGCCAAGAATACCAATGGTGGACTTCAGTTTGATGTACTCAACGATGCTCAAGCAGAGTACCTCGAAGCGAACATGCCCAAGCACACCACCCTTGTTAAAGGTAAGGGCGTTTGGACCTTCACTCGTGACGACGGAAACCCCATTACGTTTGATAAGGAAGTGGGGTTACCCGCTACCTATCTGGAAGGGGCTCTGGAAGACCGTATCAGCCTGTTACAGGCGTTTTGTGATAACCGGGGTATCGTAGGCGAGAAGAATGTCTACATCGCTACAAACCGCGCTATTGGCGCTCAGCTGAAATACCTGGTTCGAGGACTGGGTGGTACCGCGAGCACTAAAGGGAATGGCATCGTCATCACTTTGCCAGAAAGTATCCCTTACTTCAAGACCCGGGAACAGGAACGTCCGGTTAATGAAGTGAATGCGTTGTTTGTGAAGTCGATCAAATACTTGTGGGAAGATGAAGCAACCTGCATCGAGATTGACTCTTCAGAGCACCTGTACGTCACTGACGATTTCATGGTGACCCACAACACGGTGTCGGTTCAAGTCATTAACTTCTGGCTGACTTACATCATGGGTCGAGGGTATACGTCTCACCTCATTACCCTAAAGAGCGATAACCGGGCTCAGTTCGTTAACGCCATCAAGACGATTCGAAGTAGTATCCCTAAGTTCCTGGTCAACAGTACCTATAAGGACAAGGACGCGGGTACATCGTTGACGTATAAGGCGTTTGGTGACGATCGGGTTAACACGCTGTATATCAACGTCCCCCAACAAGGCGCAGATGCAGCAGGCGACTTGGCGCGGGGTCTGACGGTAGGTTCTGGCTGGTACGACGAATCGGCATACATTAAGTACATCGACTTGATTATCGACGGCTCGGGTCCTTCCATGCTGACCGAGATGGCGGTGTGTCGTTCGAAAGGGATCCCTCATGGGATCAGTCACATCACGACCCCGAACACGACTCTCCATCCAAGTGGCGAGTTCATGTTCAAACGTCTGATGGACTCTACCGAATGGCGAGAGAAGTTCTTCGACTGCTTTGGTGAATCCGATCTGTATGACAAGTTGATTAAAGCCTCTCCGGTTGAGACCACGTCACCTAAGTTGGCGATGGTTTACAACTACATGCAGCTGGGTAAAGATAAGGATTGGGTGAAGTGGGTTATCGACGACCTGAACCTGAGTAAGGCAAAGGCCAAGATCGACTTGCTGTTGATGTGGGTGGAAGACGGGGAGAATCGTCTGTTCGACGACCAGACCCGTGAAGCTATTAACAACATGAAGCGAGACGTGGTGTGGAGCAAAGAGTACAAGGACTTCAACCTGTACATGGATTTCTTTGTCACACAGATCGAACTGGCTGAAATGTCCAGGAAGGAGCACAATGATTTCTTCCTGATTGGTTGCGATACTTCCTCTGCTATCAACAAGGACGCCTGCACCATCGTAATACGCAGTATGCGCACTGGTAAGGTGATCGGGGTAGGTCGTTATGCCTTGACCTATCTGGACCACGTGGCGAGCATTCTGGTGGACTTGCTGGAGTGTATTCAGAACAGCCTGCTGATCCCTGAACGCAACTACGCTCACCACATGATCGACACCCTCCTGATTACGTTGCCGGCTAAGGGTATGGACCCGTTCACTCGGATTTATAACCAGGTCTACCAAGACACCGTCAAACATGAGAAGGAGTACGAGGAGGTTAGGCGCACTGGGTTCTCCACCCGTAGCAAGAATTTCTATCTGAAGTTCAAGCAACACTTTGGGTTCCTCACCACTGGCTCTTCCCGTCAGACACTTTACGGGTTGATTATCGAAGCGGTAGGTAACACAGGGTATGGACTGGCGTACAGCAAGCTGGCGGATGAACTGATTAACCTGCGGTTGAAAGCAGACCGGATTGACCACGACGCTAAGCAACACGACGACTTGGTCATTTCGTGGCTGTTGAGCTACTGGTTCATTAAGTTGGGGATGAACAAATCGCTGTACAACATTCCTAGCGGGATTGCATTGACTGAAACCCGTAACCTGATGAACGAAGCAGCAGGTGTGAAGACTCCGGAAACGGAACCTCACATCATCCACTTGCTCCAGAAAGTTCGCAGTAAGATCAACGTACTTACGGATGAGTTGTTGACCACTAACGATAACCTGCTGGCCTTGCGTCTGGAAGCAGAGATTCGGAAGCTGACGAAGTACCTCCCACCAGATCAAGCACGTTCGATGACGATCGACAAAGTTATCGAAGATGCTCGCCTGGATCGTAACAAACGCATGATGGAACAACGCCGAGTTGCATAAATAACCCTACCCTCCGGAGCCCTTAACGGGGCTCCGGAGGTATAGGTTCTATTACTTCGCGCTGCGGGTCAGATGCTGAACCATGGCCGGGTATTCACGACCCATCAGGTTATCCAGCGACTTGCGACCAAGTACGCGGTCTTGGTAACCGTAACGAGCCACTTTCTCGGAACTGTAGTAAGCCGCATTGATCAGATCATGCGGGTACTTGAGTGCCTTTCCTTCACTGAACTGAGGAACGACGTCCAGTTCAGCTACCACATGAACCAGGTGGAGCTTCTTGTTCACCAGGACTTCGGTGATCCCGATCATTACCGGGTTCCCTTTGTCCGGGGTTTCGGCGTTGACGATCAGAACAGTACCGTCTTCGAAGTGGCCGGCTTGGTCGCCATCTTCGAGCTGATCGAGCAGGTTGTTGGAGGTCTTGGCGTGACACACGTTAGCAGCAAACTGGATGTCAATGCCAGACTCGTTAACCTTCGAAAGGCAGTACTCAGCCATATCACGAGTAAGGAAGTAAATCCCAGCACCGGCTTTGGTAATAGTAACCGGAACGTTGGCTTCCTGTGGATAAGTACCTTGAATCAGGACCTCGGGGACTGCCAGTGCGATGGATGGACGACCACCACGACTGTCGAGGTAGAAACCATCAAAAATCACCCATTCACCATGGACAGTCTTGCTCTGGGGCTTGAGGTATACCAGACCGATGGTTGGTTCCGCAGCGGGACTGAACTCCAACATACTCACCGGAGTACCCCACTTGGTGACTTCGTCTGCGTTCTCCTTTACCGCTTGCAGGAACGCTTCGTCGTTTTGTTTCTGACGACCGGAGTTCAGTTCGACTGCGGAGGAAGTGCGTTGGCCCATGTTCATGTTTCTGTCCTTACTTGGAAACTGGAGTAAATGTAGGGGTAATGGAAAGTTGTTGCGATTCGTACGGCTTGAAATAGTCGATCATTTCTTGCGCAGTACGACCTTCGTACTTATCAGCGATCTCGTAGACCGGTGCCGACAGACGAGTGGTATTCAAGTAGCACTCGATCATCTTGGCCATCGACATGAAGTAGCGTTCGTCATCACTACGGTTCAACGTCACATCGTTACCAGAGAGGATCGGGTAATTCGGGGTAAGGTTAACCGCGGGGGTCAACACGAAAGCCTGGAAGCGTTTAGGGTTCTGTCCAGGGTAAGGGGTCCTGTAGGTAGCAACCCCCAAAATATAACCATCGAAATCAACCATCGGTGGCGCATTGTCAGGAATCACCACATTGGGGTTATTCGACAATGCCAAAGGAACATTCAACTCGATCTCGAACGCTTGATGCGGCTGAAAGTCCCGTGCTAGTTTATCAAGAAATTCTGTCATGGTAATTACACCAAATCCTGAGCCATTTTCACGCCAGTGATCATGACCCCATTGATACGTTTAGCCAAAATGAGGAGATCAGATGAGAAATCCTTGATGTGAGTAATTTCATTGGTCTCGATATTTCGAACACCGCGGATACCACACACACGACTCTGGATCTCCAACGAGTTAAGTTGACGGTTAAACTCACCGTCTACAGCAAACCAGAACAGAGGTTCATACCCGACATCTTTAAAATCGGAGAAGAGAACCCCGCCAGCCTTTTCACCGTAAGCATCAGTAACCTCGAACCCAGGGTAATTAACGATCGCGGCATTAAGTACATGGAGCACGCGGCCATGAGGACTTGGGGTGAACCCAACATTGGCCATGTTCTTGGTGCTGATGAAGAAATCGTAGGTCTCCCCTTCTTTTTTGTAGGAGATGAGCAGAGTCTCAACTCGCAGTGACCCCGGTCGGATTTCGTCACTCATGGTCCATGGACTTTGGCTAGGAGTCTGACAGAGTCCCAGGTAGTTAGGAACGTTAAGAGGAACCCTCAAGAACTGAGAGATGTGCGGTTCACGACCATAGCAGTCCTTTTCACCGTAACAAACTTCGTATGGGGCGACCACTTGCGGGGAAACGAAGAACTTTGCGTAATTCTCGTTATAGACCGGGAACAGCTGGACTGGGGACATGCGCTAGATTTCCTATTCGAACAGTTCTTTAGTGATCACCCGAATTACCATGTAAAGGGACAGAGCAGTTCGGGTGGTGAGGACCCATTGCGGGGTCTTACGGCCAGTGATGTCAATTACGATCTTGTCACCCAGTTCACGGATGATCTTAACCTGGTCGTTGTTACTCCGGGAAGCGCCGTAAGCACCACGCATCTTGATCAGCACGTCGTACACGTTACTCCGCTTAATACCATTGGCGTGCAAGTATTCAAACATGTGCAGGACGATGGTTTCAGCGAAGGTTTTGTACTCAGGGTACTTCGGGTTGTTATAACGCTTGGCGAATTCCTGGATGGTGTACTGGAACATTTCCATACGAACGTTATCGAGAACTTTCGCAGAATACTCCATCAGCTCCTCCTTAAAGAACGAACTCTCTTCAGTGAGGATGCGATCCAAGTACAGGACGTGGGCAGTTACATCTTTCGCCACGCTCTTGATACTTAATTCGTCCTTCAGTTGAACTTTAGCCGATTCAACTTTCACGATGTTGGTTTTGTTCTTCACATCGTGGAAGACTTTGTTGATGTCGTTGATGGCACGACGCAAACGGTTCTGGATGTCACCGACCATGTAGACGATCTTCTTGTCGTTGTCCATTTTGGACCACGCTTCGTAGTGGATACCCGTCTTGGGGTTGATGATGTACTCAGCCCGTGCTTCGATGAGGGCTTTCCAACTACCGTAGCGCTTGATGTCGTACTTCAGGCTCAAGCGGTTGTAGGTCTCGTACACGACTTCCTTACGTGCCTGGAAGGGGTAGTCGTTGTGCACGATACTGGTCAAGCACTTGTAGTGGTACATGGAAACCACGTCCACCATGGCTTGGTGCTTGTCATCAGGTTTCAACGAACTCTTGTTGATGCGGAACAAGAGGTAGGGAACGGTCATGTTGAACGCATCACCTACGACGGCCCACTCACTCTTGATTGCTGCACAAGCATGCAGGTTCTCACGGAGTTCGTCTTCGTCACAGTCGAAGATCTCATTGAACCACTCGTTACGGTCAGCCGTGGTGAAAGTGATCTTTTCCAGGCCGAGGTAAGGCGCTCCGAAGAACGCCATGTGGTCATGCATCCCCACCTTACGAGTGATGAAGTTGTACACGTACTTCTTCAGGGTCAGTGCCCACTTGGGAGTGATCTCCAAGTACTGACCCATTTTCTCGAAGACTTGGAGAATGGCATTGGTACTTTCGAAGTTCACCCCTTGCAGGAGTGCCTCCATACCACCGACGTCAGCAAACCCTGCTTCCTGGATCGACAGATAACTATGGTCTTCTTGAGTATCAAAGAAATTGACACTTGGTTCAAACAACATGGTCATAGGAACACCCCTTACATTCTGCGAGCAACACCCATGCGCTGAGCGTCGTGTACGTTCTGCTTGTCGCTCCAAGTCATGCAAGGAGTCCAAACCTTGAGGAAGTAATCTTTGTAGTTCGCCCAGGCATCTTTGTACTCGGCGATGTCGTCTTTGATATCCGACAGGGCAACACCCATGCGAACAGCAGCTTCGTTAACAGGACCTTTCAACTTGCGGTACAGGTAGTTCTTCACGCCCAGTTCAACCAGTTCAGCAAACTGAGGATAGTGGCGAGGATGAATGCTGCTGAGACCCTCGTCGTATTCAAGGATGGCCTTGGCACTCATGTTGAACGTACCCATGTTGATCCCGAAGATAACGAAGATGTTGTTCCCCGTCATGTGGCAATCGGTATAGGTCTGTGGCATGGACTTGTTACCAGCCAAGTTGTTGATCATGTTACCCATCATTTCGTTAACGACACCGGAACCACATTCAGCATCGTTACCCACACCCACGCCGAGTTGACCGATAGCCGAGTTCATGGAGCCTAGGTAACACTCGGTTACTGAAATGATCTTGGCGCCCCGAGTGGTCATCTCAGGAACCTTCACTTCTACACAACCGTTACCGATACTGCGCATCTCCGAACCACCAAGGTCCAGGTACTCCGTCTTACCGCCAGCAACGTTACAGTCCTTCAGGATCAGCTGGTGAATGATCTTCTCACGGATCCCTTGTTCGATCGTGGTCTCATTCACCATGTTGTACCAGTTACCCAGTACGTTAGCGTTCTTGTTAGCAAAAGCCAGCTCAAAAAGGTACTCACTGATATCAGAGTTCAAGACCCTGCTAATCGCATAATCTACTGGGTTACCCATAATCCTAATTCCTTTGGTTACTAAGGCTAATCATAACATTTCCTTAGAGGGGTTTCATTGTATGTCTTACCTTTACTTTTTAGTTTTTTCTAAGGAGGGGGTAAGAGTAAGACTTATGGAGTGGAGTAGCCCTACGGGATACGGAACGGAATAAGGATTACTCTGGGGGAGGTTAACTAACTGTCTTCTCATTGCTTTTGCTCTTGATCTACCTAGGGCCGAAGGCCCTATAACACTTTTATTTTAGTACAAAGAAAACCATATTATTTATAATACCCATTCCTGAAAGGGAATAGGGTAAGGGTTATGTTTGCAAAAGAATAATAAACCTACATTACCGGAGTGAATAAACACTTGATAGAACATTATAAGTCGATTGGAAGATTGGGGAAGGGGTTAGTTGGAATGATTAACCTTTAAATAAATAACCTTAGGTAGAAGAGAAAAGAGATGACTATTGTTTGTTATGACGGCAAGCGTATGGTGGCTGACACTCTGGCTAGTACTGGTGACCTGAAGATCCCGGGAGCATTCCAGAAGATCCATCACCCTGGTCCTGATGAGTATTGGGAGATCAACGGCACTAAGGTTATTGCGTTCGGTCATTCAGGTTCTTTGGGGGCGATTCCTTATGTACGGGAATTGCTGACCCAAGGGATCACTTACAAGACTATTATCAAGCCAGAGATCGATTTGGTCTTTGAAGTACTGTGCGTACTGGAAACCGGTGACGCTTACATACTGAGCACGGAACCTACTCGGGCTAAGGGTCCAGGGGCTCACGAGTTCATTGTGCTGCCGGTACCTGTTCCTACCGCAGTAGGTAGTGGCGCGCCGTATGCGTTTGCAGCGATGGGCCCCAAGGACAAGAACCAAGCCGAGAAAGGTGTAGAAGCGGCTAAACGGCTGTGTCCTTTCTGTGGTGGGGATAATGTGATTTGGGAACTCCCTGCCCCACCTGAAACCCCGAGCCGGCGTCCGGAGCTGACCGTGAGTGAGATCCTGAGTAAGGAAGACTCTTACCCGATCGGCAAGTTCAACGTCGGTCAGTTGAAAGAAGTGGTGGGTGAAATCGTTAACGGGTTGATCAAGAAGGCTGATGAACCTACCAAGGAGCAAAGTAATGGCTAAGTTCTATCGCCACACGGACGGGACCAAGATCATGGCTAACGATGAGTCGGTAGCGTGGAACTTGACACCGCATGGTAAGAAGCCTAATCCAGAAGCATTGGCCAAACACATGGCCCAGTTGGATCAGAGCTGGCGCGGTAAGGAAGGTCGTAAACCGATTAAACAACTCACTGAACGTGATCAGATGTTGGAAGGTCGTATTCCGTGGGATCCAGTCCGTTTGAAACAGTTGACTGAGGAGACGGCCCATGACTGATACCATCACGGTCACTCTGCCCAAGGGGAACATGGACACTATTGAATCTGTTGAAAGCAGATCGATAGCGGGTCATCCTCATGGAGTGTATGACTTGTTGGTTAATGATCAACCAGGTCGCATGTTGATTGACTTCTCCCAGTTCGACCACACTGAAGAAGATGAGCGCAAGTTGTTCATTGCCGTAAAAGAAGGTCTCTACAGATACCACCGTAAATCTTTGAACAGGAAACCTTGAGATGACAACAGTTTGTTGGGATGGCGAGAGACTGGCTGCGGATACCCTCTACGTCGCCGGTAGTCGCAAGATGCAAGGTCACTACGAGAAGATCCATTTCCCAGGCGACAAGGCGTGGACGGTAGAGGGCAAGAAAGTCATTGCCTTTGGGTTCTCTGGTGCTATTGGTGCCATCGCCAAGATCAAGGGTTACCTGGAAGCAGGGGTAACCCATGATACAGCTCCGGACGTAAACGACAACAGTTTTACCATCCTCATGGTGACCGATCAGAAAGAAGTCTATAACTGGTCCTACGGACTGAGCGCCCAAAAAGAAGTGGTCAACGATCTCTTCATTACCAATGGCAATCACGCTATTGGTAGTGGTGGGATCTACGGACTGGCGGTCATGGCCATCAAGGGCGACGCGATCGATGCTGTGCGAGCAGCAATGAAAGTCGATATTCACAGTGGTGGGTATATCGACTACTGGGTATTTGGGACCCCGTCCAAGGTTACTCGGATGCAAGAAGTTACTGAACCAGATGCTGACATCGCTATCCTATGCACCTCTGGTGATTGAGCTAGCCATCGTTCTCCATCGATGTTCGTGGTGGGTTATGGGAGGTTAGACACCACACCCCCTCGTTTACCGGTTATTCTCTATCTGACCGGTGAGGGTTGCCTACAAAACCTCCCCCCTCTCCCCTGCTCCTTCGGGAGTGGGGGCTAGGGGGTTATATTTATTTTTTCGTAACTGCGGCCAGATACTATGTCCCCGAGTGACGATTACTTCCTGCCATGGTTCTCGTCGTCGCACCGGGGTGTTGTGAAGTTGTCAAAGTGAAGCTCCCCACACTCCGTTTTGGAGGCTCAGCGGGTAAGTATGTGGCGTACAGCCCGCTGGGTAATTTTTTTATTAGTGAACTTAGGCTGGAAAATTTCAGACCTAAATCATTAGGGTGTAAAGCAGATAGAGAAAGCTTTATAACCTATTTTTGTAACGTTAACTAAGTGAGTGATTAGACATGTCCGAAACTAAAGATCTCGTAATCTGGGCTTGTGGTGGTACCGGTATCAACGTTTCGGCCGAAGCCAAAGCCAAGCCGCTGACTCAGGCGATCAAAGACGCTCACGTTGTCGGTCTGGACAGCTCCGACGCCAACGACAGCTCCGATCTGTTCGAAATCCATCGGATCGACGGCCTGCAAGGCGCTGGTAAAGATGCCAGCAAAATCATGGACAAAGTTCGCCCGTTCGTGAAAGGCATTCTCGCCAAAGAAAAACCTGGCGCGCACAACATCGTGGTCGTGAACATCTCCGGCGGTACCGGTCGCGGTATGGCGTTCCAACTGGTGCGCGAACTGCTCCAGAAAGACGCCATCGTCATCCTGGCCATGATCTCCGACTGGAGCTCGGTCACCGAGAAAGAAAACTCGGTCAAGCAGCGTACTGGCCTGGTCAACGTCATCAACCAGCTGGGCAAGCCGGTCTGCTTCATGGAGTTCTCGGAAGACCCCGAGAAGACCCGCGGCGAGATCAACGAAGAGATCATCCAAGGTATTGCCTTGGCCTCGATCTTCCTCAGCAAGTACAAGACCGAAATGGAAGTGTCGGACCTGGGCAACCTGTTCAACTACTCCTACGACAACAAGGTTCCGCCTGCGCTGAGCCGTATCCAGTTCTACGACGAGGTCACCTCCAAGCAGTACAAGGGTCCGACCCCAGTGGCGGTGGGTTCCCTGTTCCTGGACAACGCTTCGGTTCGCCAGGTCTTCCCGGGTGTGGTTTACCGTACCACCGGTATCATGAACAAGAAGAACAACCCACCGGGTGAACTGAAAGAACTGCACCTGACCCTCGACCACGGCGAAGCTTACGCGGCGCTGCAAGAAGAGATCCAGGCGCTGGAAGACGACAAGGCCCAACTGGCCACGCGCTTCGTTGCTCAGAAAGACCTGAGCAAGGGTGCGGCTGACGACGGTTTCTGCTAATTAGCAGATTGTAAATACCTTACCTAGGAGCTCGCGCTCCTAGGTAAGGGTTTATACTGCAACTGTATTTTTACTGGGTTTACATTATTATAGTGGGTTGCATATTTGAAAGAGGCGCTTAAACATGTCTAAAAGCTTCTGTATTGATCTGAATCACTATCGGTTAACCCGGACCATAGGGCCAGAGGGAAAAGCTCTAAAAACGCCCGTGGATCGCTCCGATCTCATTAACTGTTTAGAAGGGCTTGGTTACACCCGACTTACCGAAGCTTCTTTCGGTAACCGTCGGTTTGGGATGATTCCTGATTTTGAAGACGCATTGCTGAAACAGACGCTGGGTATTCCAACCTCAGCACTCGTGGAAGTTAGTCGTGTAGGGACAACGAGCAACTTCTATCACCTTTCCTTCATTTACTGAGACAACCCTGATGATTCTTTTTAACGTGTTTGAATTAGCCAAAGACCTTTTCTTCGAAGAGAAGGTGGAAACTGCTGTACGTAACGTACTGGCAAAGGATATGGTTGACTCAGCCGTAGAGATCGTTAATTACCCCGCTTGCGAGAACACTGAGATTTGCGGCCTGCTGGAAGAGTGGGAATCCACTTACGGGGTAATGAACATTGAAAAGATCATGGCGGGACTGCTGAAGACCATTCGTAAAGAAATCAAACGGTCTGGTTGGGACCCCCGGTGTTTGGCGAAAGTTGAATACCAAGGTGACGGTCGTTCTTTCTTGATGGCACGGGTAGTGATGGACTTGGATCAAACCTTGGCTAAACTACTGGAAAGCCTGCAACAGGAAAGCACTGACACAGTTGCCGAGGCGGTATCGGATAATCCTAATCTGGACATGCTCAATGAACTCAACAAGACCACTGAAAAGCAGACCTATCGGAATCTACAGGTACTATCAGGTCGACTTGCACCGAATCTACGACCAGATAAGGAGCGAGGTTGGCGGGTTGTGCCACGGCAAGATGCAGGGGCCTGGGGCGTATAACGAAGTTGCTCAAGGTGTGTTTCAAATAGCAGTCGATAAGTTTGCTATGCTTAACAAGGGCGTGGAGCACGGACTCTTTGGTTTCTCTACCAAGAAGGCACGGCACCACATTAAAGGTACTGACTTAGATGACTTAGTTGATGAGGCTTGTCACCAGATCGCCAACGTAGTCTTCGCGCTAATCGACAATACCGAATTTACGAAGCCATTCATTTATTGGCTGTTCCCTAATTGCCAAATGGTACTGGCGATTAATGCGCAGGATCTACCATGAGTAAAGTCATCACTATCCAGACATCTGGAGTGCACGCCGCGTTCAACCGTAAAGGTTATACGAACGAGGAAGTTTGTTGTATTTTAACTGGACTGGTATCTATTTGGAGAGTTAACGAACATATCGAGGACATTACTCGAGAAGTAGTGATGTCTGAATTAGAAGAAGACGATCTTAACGCGGCCTTCTTGTGGAACGAAGTCAGTTCTGAATTGGTTTCGGCAGGTAAGTATGTTCGTCAGCTCTCCTTGCAGCATTTGTTGATTCGGTGGTCGGTTGTTCCTTTTGCTATCATGTTGGAGTTTGATGATGGACTCAAAACCAGTTAAGGTTGTCAGCCATTTTGTGACACTTGGTCACTTGGCAGATGTACAGTTTGTGTTGAACTCGTACGCTGCGTTGTTTACCGGGATGGGGATCCAACACAACATCCTCACGGCCCCTGCGGCAGGTCCCGCTCACCCTATCGAGGAAGAAGCACTGAAGATCAACTCAGCATTCTTTAGAGACATGCAAACCTTCAAGCAACTTACCATCAACAAAGTTAATGTGCACGTTGTCAGTGCCAAGATCAACGGTTCCAATCTTCATTTCGTGATTGGATATACCGAACCTCACTAAGGTCCATTTTCCATGACAGAGCGGATCCTCAAAATAGATTACGCTAAGGTGGCCGCCCACCTCAGTGAACGCCTCAATAGCTCGCAGGATCCTGACATTCTCCCCCATCAACTCTGTTTCAAGAGTGTCCATGGAATCCTGACAGGTCTGTTGAGGCAATACGAAGAAGATCTTGATTACCCCTTTAAAGAAGAGTACGTTACTGCCCGTTCGGATGAAGAAGATGGGGAACATCTTACTGAACAGCCGGACGACATGATCGTTGTAGAGACTCAAGCCCTTACTGATATCCTTTTCGAGGATCTCGGTAATGACAGTTTCGAAGACGCCGTTATCAGTAACACACCTGGGGTAGTAATGTGGTATAAGGAGAGTCCTGTCGTATTACCCCTGGTGATCATTAAAGTAACCTAAGGGGTGAGTGAATGGCCGCTATCAAACCATTGATGAACGACATCGTCGACTTCAAGTACATCTTTGCAGGTATCATCGGTGACGAAGAACGGGGCTGTCTTATTGAAGCCCCGGAGCTGAGTTTCCAAGCCGCCCGCCTGATCTCTCCGGAGATTGTGGTGAAGCATTCCAACTTGTTCCCGTACTTCGCGGACAAGGTCAACCAAAACAATGACCCAGGGGCGTACAAGTACTTCCTTATCCGGAGACCGAACGATTCGATCGAAGTCATCGGTTATCCCTGGGTTAACGAAGATACGTTCAAGACCGTAGCTGGTCGGGTACGGATCTACAACATCAGTAACTTCAGCGAGAAGATGGCCGGTCCTATCGCCAAGCTGCTGAACGACCTCGGTGCGAGCTACACCTACAACGAAGTCGACCAATAAAGTTTTCAAAAACCACACCTCCTATTAGTTAGGGGGTGTGGGTAACTTTTTTATTTGCTCCTTTATTTTTTTTTCTAACATTTAACACGCACGAGAGTAATGACCATGGGTGTTCCGGCTAAAGTAGACAACGGCGTGACCGTTGCTGTATCACCCTTCCTCGATAAGAATTACAAGACCAATCGTAATTTCCTGAAACCTTACCACTACCAAGCAGCTAACTTGTTGTCGATCGTTTACAACTACGATTACGACCACCTGTTGGATCTGATGCGAGTAGTGTTCGTACCGAATGAGAACGGCTTCAAAGAAGCTAAGTTCAAGATCTTCAAGAAGAACAAACACGGTGACCGAGTACCGGAAGTTGTTTACACCCGTGAGTTCTTCAATTATGTTCGCCAAAAGAACTACCACCTTTCACCGTCGTTGGTCGCCTATACCCATACCGACGATGAACAAGCTGTAAACTCGATCGCCACTGAAACCTTCATTGACTTCCGTCGTTTCTACAAAGGGAAGAAGGCGGAGGCTGAATCGGTTGGCGATGATGAAGCACGTAAAGCGTTCCACGAGATCCAGAACGCCTTGAAGATCTTCAACAACGCCCAATCTGGTGCAATGTCGTCTTCGGGTACTCCGTTGTTCAACCATTCTGGTCACACCACACTGACCAGCATCTGCCGTAGTCTGACTTCCACAGCCAACCTGATCAACGAACGGTTGATTACCGGTAACCGGTTGCTGTTGTCGTACAACAAGACCATCGAAGGTTTCTTGGCTCAGTTACAGTTCTCTGATCATGCCCTCATTGAGGAAGTAATCAAAGAGAACAACATGAAGTACGCGACTGTTGACCAAGTCATGGACATGGTCCGTCGTTGTGCCAACTACTACTTCAGCAGCAAAACCAAGTTGCAGAAGATCCAGCAGTTCATTGAACTGTTGACCGGTTTGGAACGTACCATCCTGCTGTGTGTGATGGACATTCGTGGTCTGTACACCACGAACCCAAAACTCATGAAGCAGTTCTTTGCCGAGTGGTGTGCGGTTCCTGAGATTCCAGAAGGAGCCAAAGCAGAAGACTTCATCAAGCCGACCAACGGGGACTACAAGATCCTCTGTCTGACCAAGCTGGGTAAAGACCCTAGCGCGTTGGCGATGAACCACTTGAACCAGTACCACCTCAGTCTAGAGACGAAGTGGGCTAAGTTCATCAAAGCGTTCTTCCGGTCTCGTATCCCGCCGACTGGGATTTACGATGTAAAAGAGATCGTGCGCGAAAGCGTAATGACCTCCGACACCGACTCTGTGATCTACAGTGTCGATATGGTAATTGAGAACTTCGCCCAAGACGAAGACACCGAGATTAAGTTCAACGGTGTATTGACGTACTTCATTCGTTGCATTGCAGTGGATCAGCACGCCAAGCTCAGCGTCAACATGAACGTGGCGAAGAAGTTCCAGCATCGTCTCCACATGAAGAACGAATTCCTGTATACCTCGTACTTCACCACCAACATGTCTAAGCACTACTTCATGCTCGAGCTGATGTGTGAAGGGGTAATGCATGAAGCGGCCAAACTGGAGATGAAAGGGGTTCACTTGAAGGGTGTGAAGATTGCGGAGCTGGTCCGTAACTTTACGAAGAACGTTATGCGTCGAGCTTTGGATACGCTGTACAACAAGCAGAAGCTGTGTGCATCGTCCCTGCTCAAAGAAGTGGCTGACATTGAACGAGCGTTGATCGACAATATCAGTAATGGCGGGTGGTTGTGGCTGCGGAAGGATAACATCAAGCACGAATCGGTGTACACCAATCCGGAGTCTAGCATCTACTACTACCACAAAATGTGGACTGACCTGCTGGCACCTAAGTACGGTGAAGCACCTCAGTTGCCTTACAAAGCGTATAAAGTTAACCTCCAGCTGGACGGCAAGAAGAAAATGGCTGCTTTCATTGATAGCCTGACTGACGAGAACTTTAAAGCGATGGCCCAAAGCTTCTTCAAAGATCGTGACGGGTTGACGTCTCTGTATGTACCAACTGACATGATCGAAGGTATTGGCGGTATTCCTAAAGAGTTCTTGCCGTTTGTAGATATTCGGCAGGTTATCCAACAGAACCTGAAATCGGTGTATGCGATCCTTGAATCGTTCGGGTTATTCATCCTGAACGCCAAAACAACACGTCTTGTATCGGATGAACATTAATGGATGAAATTCCTGAACTGAAACCAGAAGACACTCTCATGTTGACTTGTGTAGTGACTCACAAGGAAACGGGTTTGATCATCGGGACCTACAGTGGTCCTGATTCGCACGCCGAGGGGTTTGAAACCAACTGGATGAGCGAGCCGGTAGCCTTCTTTAAGGACATGTTCGTGGTGGGGATGACCTACGACGTGGTAACTGAATACCGTGTTAAGAACCCCGCCCAGATCCTCAAGCTGCATGAAATTATCAACAATACTCACGGCAGTGCTTACATTGTCATGTCGGAAGAAGTTGTAAAAGAATTGATGGG
>Ga0247821_10000186_pt1 | contig 36368 bp, 32 predicted proteins | sample 13C_Glycerol_Day_FD_192481 | JGI IMG/M metagenome (GOLD analysis project Ga0247821, IMG submission 192481) | Soil microbial communities from agricultural site in Penn Yan, New York, United States - 13C_Glycerol_Day14 | ecosystem: Environmental > Terrestrial > Soil > Agricultural land | place... | reverse complement strand
GTGTCAGGTTGTGCGAACGGGGGCGCTCGGGGTTCCGGCTGACCGATGAGGGTGCGGTGTTGTACGAGGCGGCGCAGCGCATGCTGGCGGCCGTCGAGACCTTCGCCATGGAGGCCGCGACGCTGCGTGAGCAGTTAAGTGGTGTGCTGCGCATCGGCGTGATCGACGCCACCCTCACCGACCCGGGCAGCCCGCTGACCCTGGCCATCCGCCGCTTCGGCGAGATGGCGCCGCAGGTGCATCTGCAAATTCACATCGATACCCCCAGCGCCCTGGAGCAACGGGTGATGGATGGCCGCCTGCACCTGGCGGTCGGGCCGTTTCCCTCGCGCCTGCCGGGGCTTGACTACACGTCGCTGTACAAGGAAACCCACGGGCTGTTCTGCTCGCGCAGCAATCCGCTGTTCGTCCAGGATGACGCGAGCATCACCCCGCTGCTGCTGAGCCAGGCACGGGTCGCTGCGCGCACCTTTCTCGGGCGCTTCGACCTGGACCAGTTGCAGGCCGAGCGGGCCGCCGGCAGCGTCGATAACGTCGAGGCGCGGGCGATGATGATCGTCTCCGGCCAGTACATCGGTTTTCTGCCGCTGCACTATGCCCAGCCCTGGGTCGACAAGGCCGAGCTGCGCAGGCTGTGCGCCGAGCAGTACGCCCCCGAGCTTGATTTCCACATCATCCGCCACCGCGCGGCCAGCCCGCCGCGCACGGTCGTGGCCTTCCACCAGCAGTTGCTCGACTGCGCCGGGCCGCAAGACTGAACGTACAGAACAGCGCAGCTTGCTTCGCCAATTGCCGAAGTCAACTTCATGAACCGGCTATTCTTCCGAAGTATCGGCTTCACTAGAGTCTGGGGAGAGACACACAAGCCAACCTGACGATTGCCCTGCCAGCCCGACAATCCGCGGGCCCGGCCCGGGCAACGGGAGCAACGCCATGTCCGACCTCACCGCCGTGATGCCTCTCCCCTCGCCTGTCCAACCCTTTCGCTATCGCCGCCTCGGCCAGCAGCTCTTCGTCGGCGGCATACTGCCCCTGGACGCTGCCGGTGCGCTGATCGGCGCCGATGACATCGAGGCGCAGACCCACGCGGTCTTTCGCAACCTGCAGGCGGCGCTGTCCGCGGCCGGCCTGCAGATGGCCGACCTGGTCCGCCTCAATACCTATTACGTCTACGAGGGCGAGGAAGCCCAGGCCACGGTCTTCTGGGAAAAGATGACCCGGGTGCGCCTGCAGTACTTTCCAGACCCCGGCCCCGCCGCCACGGCGGTGCGCGTCCATGGCACCGGCGTGCGCGGTGCCTTGATCCAGCTGGAAGCCGAGGCGCTGGCCGTGCCCGTCGCGCAGCGGCAACGGATCATGCCGGCCAAGAGCTGGGACTGGAGCATCCCGGTGCCCTTGTCCCAGGGCTGGCGGGTGGGTAGCCAGGTCTGGGTCGGCGGCCAGGTTTCCGCCGACCGCGCCGGCAAGGCGATCAGCCTGAGTGACCTGCCCGGCCAGACCCGCAACGTGCTGGAGCATATCCGCCATGTGTTGCTGGACGCCGGGGCGCAGTTCAGCGACCTGACCCAGCTCAAGATCTGCTACCTGCACGACGGTGACCAGGTCGCCGCCGAATCCCGCCTGCAGGACATTCTCAACGTGGTCCGCGCCACCTGCGGTGAGCCGCTGCCTCCGGTCACGGCCTTTGGCGTCAACCTGCTCTATGAAGGCCTGCTGCTGGAGATCGACGCCACCGCCCAGGTGGAGGTTGAGCACCAGCGGGCCGTGGCTGGAAACGGCAACCGCAACTGGACCGCCGGGGTGCAGGTGCAACGTGCCGGCGCCAGCATCCAGGTGGCCGGCCAGAGCGTTGCAGCCCAGGGGTTCGAACAGGCCTGCAACGAGGTGCTGCAAGGTCTTGTCGCACAGTTGCGCACTGTTGACTGTGGCCCCGAGGCGCTCGGCCATCTGCATGTGCTGGTCGCGGCAAACGCGGCCGATAGCGAGCCGGAGCGGGCCATGTCGCTGTTCACCCGCGCCTTGCACAGGCTCTGTGGCGAGGCCTTGCCGCCCTTCACCGTGGTCAGGGTGAATGGACTGCCGGGTGGCGCCGCGCTGCAGGTGGATGCCGTCGCCGTGGAGGCCAGCCCCGCATGAATCCATTGGACCGAGCGATCGAACTGACCCGTAGTCTGTTGAGCTACGACACCACCAACCCACCCGGCAATGAACAGCCGTGCGCCGAGTTCCTGGCAAGGCTGCTGGCGGACGCGGGCTTCAGCACCACCCTGCACGAACTGGCACCGGGACGCGCCAGCCTGGTGGCTTACCTTGGCAACGGCCAGGGGCGGCCGCTGTGTTTCACCGGACACCTGGATACCGTGCCGCTGGGCCAGGCGGCCTGGTCGTGCGACCCGTTCGCCGGCGAGATCCGCGATGGCCGCTTGTACGGTCGCGGCAGCAGCGACATGAAAGCCGGGATCGCCACCTTCATCACCGCAGCGCTGCAGGAACGCAGCCTGATCGCCGACGGCCCGGGGGTCGTGCTGGTGCTGACGGCCAGCGAGGAAACCGGCTGCCAGGGCGCCGCCGCCCTGCTGCGTGACGGCGTGGACCAGCACAACGCCGGGGCGATCATCGTCGGCGAGATGACCGCCAACTATCCGCTGATCGGCCACAAGGGCGCGCTCTGGCTCAAGCTCGGCGCACGGGGCAAGAGTGCCCATGGCTCGATGCCCGAGCGTGGCGACAATGCGCTGTACAAGGCCGCCCGCGCCCTGGGCAAGATCGAGCACTACCAGGTGCCCGCGCCGCAGCACCCGGTGCTGGGTGGCACCAGCATCAGTGCCGGCACCTTGCACGCCGGCAGCAGTATCAACGTGGTGCCGGACCTGGCCGAGCTGTGCGTCGATATCCGCTGCCTGCCCGGCATGTGCCACGCCACCACCCGCGAAACCCTGCTGGCGGCGCTACAACCCGATATCTGCGAGGCCCAGGCGGTGCTGGACCTGCCTGCGGTCTTCACCGAGGGCGACGACCCGTGGATCGCGACGGTCTATCGCCTGAGCGAGGAGGAAACCGGGATACGCCCCGAACCCCGGGGCGCCAGCTACTTCACCGACGCCTGCGCGCTGCAACATGCGCACCCGGGCGTGCCCATCGTGATTCTCGGGCCCGGTACGCCGCACATGGCGCACCAGACCGACGAGTACTGTGAAATCGCCCGCATCGACGAGGCCCTGCGCCTGTACCGACGGCTGATCAGCCATTGGTGTACGCCCACCACTTGAGGCCCCTGCTCCAGCACTTCTATGACTGTTGCGCACGGCCGTCCTGCGCCCGCAACAAGGCAAACAACAAGATCAATACAGCCAGAAATAGAAAGGTACCCCATGAAAATTCCCGCAAGCGCGAACCCGGCCACGCCGGATGCCCCATCGGTCCGGGCAAGCAAGGACTACCTGTTGATCATCGTCAGCGTGGTCGCCATCTTCCTCACGGTCTTTGCCCTGGCGGCCTTCCCGGCACGCTCCGAGCAGGTGGCCGGCCAGTTGTTCCAAAGCGCCACCGACCTGCTGACGGCACCGGTGCTGGTCATCTTCCTGGCCTTCGTCGTCGGTTCCCTGTTCATCATCTTCAGCAAGTACGGCAACATTCGCCTGGGCAGCGGCAAGCCGGAGTTCAAGACGGTACCGTGGATCTTCATGTTCATCTGCGCCGGGCTCAGTTCGGCGACCCTCTACTGGGGCCTGGTGGAGTGGGCCTTCTACTACAACGCACCGGGGCTGAACATTGCCGCCCGCAGCCCCGAGGCGCTGGACATGAGCATCGCCTATGCGTTCTTCCACTGGGGCTTCGGCACCTGGGCCTGCTACGCGGTCGGCGGCATGGCCATGGCCTACTACTACCACGTGCGCAAGCACGACAAGCTGAGCCTGGCCGGCATCATCGAGGCGGTGACGGGCCTGCGGGCCAGCGGCCCGGTCGGCCGGCTGATCGATATCATCTTCCTGATCGGCACCTTTGGCGGGCTGACGGTGACCATGGTGGTGACCACCCAGACCTTCTCCAACGCCCTGTCCAACCTCACCGGCCTGCCCAACACCTTCATGATGCAGGCAGGCATCGTGCTGCTGATCACCAGTATCTTTTCCCTGAGCTCCTACATCGGCCTGGAAGGCGGTATGCAACGCCTGGCCAGCATGGTCTGCTGGGGCGCGCTGTTCTGCGCGCTGGCGGTACTGGTGGTGGGCCCGACCGGCTTCATCGTCAAGAACACGGTCAACGGCGTTGGCCTGATGTTCTCCAACTTCCTGCACATGAGCCTGTTCACCGACCCGGCCGGTGATGGCGAGTTCACCCGCAACTGGACGGTGTTCTACTGGTTCTGGGCGATTTCCTATACGCCTGCAGTATCGATCTTCGTCGCCCGCGTGTCCCGTGGCCGGACCTTGAAGGAAGTCTCCGCCGCCCTGTTGCTCGGTGGCAGCGTCAGCTGCTGGGCGATTTTCGGCTGCCTGAGCGGCTATGGCATCGATCAACTCCTCAAGGGCACCCTGGACGTGCCGGCCGTGGTCGCCAGCCAAGGAGGCGAAGTGGCGATTACCCAGTTGCTCAACGGCTTCCCGATGTCAGCACTGGCCACCGCGTTCTACCTGTTCGTGATGGTCATCTTCCTGGCCTCCCACGTCGATGCCTCGGCCTACACCGTGGCGGCGGCCACCACCCGCAACCTGCCGGAAGGCCGTGATCCGTCGCCCTTCCTGCGCCTGTTCTGGTGCGTGATGCTGGCCCTGGTGCCGCTGACCATGATCGCCAACCACCTGTCACTGAAGACGGTGAAAACTTCGGTCATCCTGACCTCGATTCCGTTCTTCTTCCTGTTGGTGGTGATGGCCTATGGGTTTGTCCGCTGGCTGTACCGTGATTACCGTCACCGTAGTGCGCAGGATATCGAAGCCGAGTCGCGGCAGTTCGAGGAAGAGGTAATGCCGCAGCCGCGTGGTGCCAGGGAACCGTGGAAGGATGAAGTGGTTGTGTGACATGTGTAGCCACTGTCGGGGCTGCTGCGCAGCCCATCGCAGCCTTGCGGCAGCGGCTACATTTCGGGCAGACCCGCCTGGCGCAGGCCTTCGGCGAAGCGCGCCAGGTCCTCGGCGCGCTGGATCGGCAGCCACTGTTTGAGGTTGGCGATCCGCAAGCCGGGGTCCATCGCCCGCAAGCGCTCAAGCGTTCGTTGCGCCTTGTCCAGTTGCCCACCCAGGGCATAGCTGGCGGTCAGCACGGCGGCTGCCGGCAGCAGGCTGGGCAGGTTGCCGAGAGCTTTTTCCGCCCAGCTGGCAGCGATGTCGAAGCGCCCGGCGAAGAAATTCGACAGCGCCATGCCCACCTGCATGCGGAACATTTCCGGGTCCAGCGGGCTCAGGCGTACGGCATGGTTGAGGTTGTCGATGGCCGCCTCGGTTTCGCCCCGCAGCGCACGCAGGATGCCCCCCAGAAACCAGGCCGGGGCCAGGTTGGGGTTGAGCAGGCGGGCGCGGTCGAGCAAGGCGATGCCGCTGTCGACATCGCCCACCAGGTGGGCCAGGGCATGGCCGCCGCGGGTCAGCGCCACGGCATCGTCGCGGCCCAGTTCCACCGCCAGCCGCGCCAGGCGCGCGCCTTCGGCAATCTCGCCGGGGCGGTCACTCATCCAGCCGTTGATCTTGCGCCAGAAATGGCACCAGGCCGCCATGCCGTAGGCCGAGGCGTACTCGGGGTCGAGTTCGATGGCCCGGTAGAACAATGCCAGCGCCTCGTCGATGGCCGCATGGGTGCCCTGGTGCAGTTTCGCCGTGCCGCGCAGGTAGTAATCGTAGGCGTCGAGGCTGTCGGTGGGCTTGCGTTTGGCCCGTTCGATCTCGGCCCGCTCCAGCTGCGGGGCGATGGCGCCGACCACGCTTTCGGCGATGCGGTCCTGCAGGTCGAAGATGTCGTCGAGCTCACCTTCGAAGCGCTCTGCCCATAGGTGCGTGCCGCGGCTGGCATCGATCAGCTGGCCGGTGATGCGCACCTTGTTGCCGCTCTTGCGCACGCTGCCTTCGAGCACGTAGCGAACGCCCAGTTCCTGGCCTACGCCCTGCACGTCCACCGCCCTGCCCTTGTAGGTGAAGCTGGAGTTGCGGGCGATGACGAACAGCCAGCGGATGCGCGACAAGGCGGTGATGATGTCCTCGACGATGCCGTCGGCAAAGTAGTCCTGTTCGGCATCGCCGCTGAGGTTCTGGAATGGCAGGACAGTGATCGACGGCTTGTCGGGCAGCGCCAACGCAACGGGTGTCGGCTTCGGCTCGGCGATGTCCGGTTCGTCTGCCTCGGCGGGTTCGCTGTCACGGCTCGTGATCTGGCCGACGAAGCGATAGCCCTTGCGCGCCACCGTGCGCACCAGGCGCTGTTCCTCGCCGGTGTCGCCCACGGCCTTGCGCACGGCGTTGATATGGCTGGTGACGGTCGATTCGGAAACGATCCGGCCGCTCCACACCGCCTCCAGCAATTCGTCCTTGCTGACCACCCGCTCACGCTGCTCGATCAGGAGCAGCAACAGGTCGAACACCTGCGGCCCGATGGCCACGACCTGGCCGCGCCAAGTCAGCTCCCGGCGTTCCTGGTCGAGCAGGTAGTCTTCAAACGCATATGGCAACGTCAGTGTCCCCTGGATGAGCGCCCTAGGCTCCGTGTCCGAGGCGACTGGCAATTATTCTCAGTTATTGATGATACGGCAGCTTTGGACGAAAAAGCAGGCGCGCGTGAAGCTAAACCCAAGGCCGCTGCAAGGACTTCCCGCCCGCACCAAGGCACTCTGAAGCTACCCCGACGGCAATGTATGCCGTCCCTAAGCGGAGAGATGCCATGAAGATCGTCGTCATCGGAGGCACCGGCCTCATTGGTTCGAAGCTTGTCAAAAACCTCAGCGAACGCGGCCATGACGCGCTCGCCGCCTCGCCCAACACCGGCGTCAACAGCATCACCCGCGAAGGCCTGGCCGCCGCGATGGATGGTGCCGATGTGGTGGTCGATGTGGCCAACGCCCCGTCCTGGGAAGACCAGGCCGTGCTCGACTTCTTCGAAACCTCCACCCGCAACCTGCTGGCCGCCGAAGCCGCCGCCGGTGTCGGTCATCACATCGCCCTGTCGATCGTCGGCTGCGAACGCCTGCCCGACAACGGCTATTTCCGTGCCAAGGTCGCCCAGGAAAACCTGATCAAGGCCTCGGGCCGGCCCTTCACCCTGGTGCGCGCCACGCAGTTCTTCGAGTTTGTCGGCGGCATTGCCCAGTCGTCCGTGGTCGGTGACGAGGTGCACCTGTCGCCGGCGCTGATCCAGCCCATGGCCTCCGACGATGTCGCCGCGGCGCTGACCGACGTGGTGCTGGCCGCGCCGGTCAACGGCACAGTGGAAATCGCCGGCCCCGAGGCCATGCCACTGGACGAGCTGGTACGGCGCTTTTTCCGCGCCACCGGCGACACCCGCACGGTGGTGCCCGATGTGCATGCGCGCTACTTCGGCGACGTGCTCGACGACCAGTCCCTGACCCCCGGCCACAACCCGCGCCTGGGCGCGATCCACTTCGAAGACTGGCTGGCCCGAACGGCTCGCTGACCCCTCGACCTGTCCACCAAGGAGTACCGCCATGTTCACCCGATTCCTGATGGCTGCGGCCATTGCAACGCTGTCGATCACCAGCGCCTCGGCCGCCGAGCCGGTGCCCGGCAAGGTCAGCCTGGTATTCGATCGCGTCCTGCCGAACGTGCCCGGCAAGAGCATGCGCGGCGTGCTGGTGGAGTACGCACCAGGCGCCGCATCACCGGCCCACACCCATCCGAAGACTGCCTTCATCTACGCCACGGTGCTCGAAGGCGCCGTGCGCATCCGCATCGAGGGCGAGCCGGAGAAGGTCTACAAGGCCGGGGAAAACTTCGTCGAGGAGCCCGGTTCCTTCCACGCTGTCAGCGCCAATGCCAGCGACACGCAGCCTGCGAAGCTGCTGGCGGTGTTCGTGCTCGACAGCAGCGAGAAGGAGCTGGTGACCCCGGCAAAGAAATGACCCGATCAACCTGCTGATCGACCCTCGCCAGCCGGCGGGGGTCATCGGCCTTGCACAGGACAACCGCCATGAACGCGCTCGAGGACACTGACACCCTAGTCAGCGGTACAGATGCCGGGACCGGTGCCGCGAAGCCGTCACGCAACAGGAAAAAACTGCTTGGCGTGCTGCTGTGCGCCAGCGCCGTAGCCGTGCTGGTCGGCGGCTGGGCCATGGCCTTCAGCAGTGCCAGCACATCGACCGACAACGCTTATGTCCGTGGCGATGTGACTTCGCTGGCCGCCAAGGTGGCCGGCTATGTCACCGTCGTGGAGATCGAAGACAACCAGAGCGTGCGCGCCGGTGATGTGCTGTTTCGCATCGACGACGAGGACTACCGCGCCCACCTGGCCCAGGCCGACGCCAATATCAAGGCGGCCGAGGCACGCCTGAGCAATGTCGATGCCGAAACCCGCCTGCAGCACGCCCTGATCCGCCAGGCCGAGGCCCAGCGCCGCTCGGCCGGGGCCGAAATGAACCTGGCGGACAAGACCCACGACCGCAGCCGCAAGCTGATCGTCAGCCATGCCGTGAGCCAGGCCCTGGTCGATGAAACCGGCGCCGCCCGTTCCAAAGCCGCGGCCACGGTCTCCGCCGCTTCGGCAACAGTGGAAGCACAACAACAGCGCATCGCTGTGCTGCTGGCCCAGCGCGAAGCTGCCGTCGCCGCCGTGGCCCAGGCCCAGGCCGCCCGTGACCTGGCGCAGATCAGCCTGGACAGCACCGTGGTGCGTGCACCGGTGGACGGCGTGGTCGGCAACCGCCAGGTCCGCGTCGGTCGCTTCGTCACCCCGGGCGCGGCCCTGCTGGATATCGTGCCGGTCCACGACGTGTGGGTGGTGGCCAACTTCAAGGAAACCCAACTCGAACACATCCGCCCCGGCCAGGCTGTGAGCGTGCGGGTCGACGGCTATCCCGACAACGCCCTGGAAGGCGTGGTCGACAGCTTCGCCCCCGGCAGCGGTTCGGCCTTCAGCCTGCTGCCCACCGACAACGCCACCGGCAACTTCGTGCGGGTGGTGCAGCGGGTGCCGGTGAAGATCCGCCTGGCCCATAACCCGCTGCCGGGGCGCATCGTGCCCGGCCTGTCCGCCCGCGTCGAAGTGGCGCTGGGAGGTGGATCATGAACACTGCCATCATGGCCGGGCGCCGCCAGCTGTCGACCACCAGCGGCGTACTGCTGATCACCGGCATCGTCCTCGCCACCCTGACCGAAGCCATCGCCAGCACCGTGCTGGCGCTCGGTCGCAGCGATATCCTCGGCGACACCTACGCCACCCCCGACGAGTTCGCCTGGCTGGACGTGGGCTACACCGCCTTCAAGCTGATCGGCTTCATGACCGCCTCCTGGCTGCTCAGCCGCTGGCAGCCACGCAGTGTGGTAGTCGGCGCCACCCTGGCCATGGGCCTGGCCTGCGCCGTGGCCGCCCTCACTGCCCGCCTCGACCTGCTGGTGGTGCTGCGCATCGTCCAGGGTTTTGCCGGTGGCACCCTGCTGGTCGGCGGCCAGGCGATCCTCTTCGGCGCCTTCGCCCGCGCCCATCAACCCGTGCTGCAAGCGCTGTTCGCCATGGGCGCCGTGGTTGCCTCGGCGACCCTCGCCCCGGCCCTGCAGGGTTGGTTGATCGACAGCCGCTCCTGGGTCTGGATCTTCTTCTGCGTGGTGCCGATGGCCCTCGCCGCCAGCGGCCTGCTGCTGGTCGCCGATGCACCGCAGGCTGCCCGCAACGCACAGCGCCCGTTCGACCTGGTCGGCTTTGTGCTGATGGCCGTCACCCTGCTGTGCTTCACCTACGTCTTGAGCCAGGGCAGCCGCTGGGACTGGTTCGAAGCGCCGCGCATCCTCTGGCTGACCCTGATCGGCAGCGCCGCCCTGCTCGCCTTCATCGGCCATCAGGTGCTGGCCAAGGGCGTGGGCCTGCTGGATTTCAGCCTGTTCCAGTCGAGCGATTTTTCCTTTGCCCTGATAGTCAGCTTCGTCGCCGGTGCCGCGCTGTTCGGCAGTGCCTACCTGATTCCCGCATTCGCCCTGTCGGTGCTCGGTTTCAGGCCGACCGATGCCGGGCTGCTGCTGTTGCCCAGCGGCGGCTGCTTCATCGTCGCGCTGCTGATCGCCGCCTGGCTGATGCAGGCCCGCCGTGTGGCGCCCTTCGCCACCGTGCCTTTCGGCATCCTGATGATCATGGTGGCGATGTGGATGTTATCCGGCTCCACCAGCGAGAGCGGCGCGGTCGACATGATGGGCGCCGTGTTGCTGCGTGGGTTTGGCCTTGGTTTCCTGTTCCTGTCGATCACCCTGATCGCTTTCAGCGACCTGAACCGGCGCAACCTCGCCAGCGGCATCGGCCTATTCAACACCGGTCGCCAGTTGGGCGGCCTGATGGGCGTCGCGGCCCTGCAGACCTTGATCGAGCACAAGCTGGCTGCCAGTGCGGTGATCCTCGGCAGCCACGTCACCCCGGGTGCCGAGGCCGTCATCGAGCGGCTTTCAACCCTCTCCACGGTACTGGCCGGCAAAGGCATGGACGCCGTGGCCGCCGGTCGTGCCGCCACCAGCCTGCTGGGGCGGGCGCTGACGGGCCAGGCCACGGTGATCGCCTTCGATTCCGCGTTCCTGGCCGTGACCCTGCTGTTTGCGGTGGCGGCGCCGATGCTGGTGGCGATCAAGATCGGCTTTGCCCGGCATGGCAAGACGCGGACCATCGGTGACAGTCGCGGTGAGCGGTCCAGACGGCAAGCTCATAGCCATCCGGATCGATAAAGTGGAACCGGCTTCCTCCCGGAAACGAAAACCTGTCCCGGCTGATGGTCGCACCGGCCGCTTTGATCCGCCGCTGGGTCTCTTCGAGATCATCGGTATACAAGCGCCTGCATGGGTAGCCGCTGCCGAGGAACGAGGCTGCGATCGACTGCGCAGCAGTCGCAACCCGGTCACCTCGTTGTACCTGACGTACTGCGGTCGCTTCGCGACCGATCGCAGCCTGGCGGCAGCGGCTACACGGTCAGGCAATCAAGACAGTTGTTCCCACATAGCGTGTGTGCGCCGCGCCACTGTGGGAGCCGGCAGCGCCGGCGATCATGCCTGTACATTCAGGTAGTCCCGGGCCCAGCGCCGGTAATCGTCAGCAGCGCTGAAACGCGCCACCAGCTGCGAGGCGTTCAAACCCGTGTCGCAGGCCTTGGCCCGCTGTTCGCGCAGGCTGTGGTAGGTGGCTTCGACCGCCGCGAGGTAGGCGCCATGACCGTCCACTGCAATCCGCACGCCCAGTTCGGCCAACCGCCTGTCATCGCCCAGCGCCGGATTGCCATAGGTCACCAGCATCACTGGCACGCTCAGGCCTTCGGCTATCGCTGCGAGATGGTCGAGGTCCTGCACCCCGACCAGGCAAATGCCATCGGCACCGGCGTCCTGGTAGGCACGGGTACGCCGTATGACCTCGGCCAGCGGCTGCGCCCCGGCATGGGTGCGGGCGATGAGGGCCAGGGTATTGTCGTCGCGGGCCTGGCGAGCCGCGCGCAGTTTGCCGACGCCTTCCTCGACGCTGATCAGTTCGAAGGGGTGTCCGTCGAAGCGCACCGGCAACAGGGTGTCCTCAAGGGTCAGCGCGGCAACCCCGGCGCGCTCCAGTTCCTGCACGGTGCGCATGACATTGAGGGCGTTACCGTAGCCGTGGTCGGCATCGGCGATCACCGGCAGGCAGGCGACCCGGCCGATGCGGGTGGCCTGTTCGACGAACTCGCCGAGGCTGACCTGGGCGATGTCCGGGGCACCGAGCACTTGCAGGGAAACGACCGAGCCGCCAAGGATGCCGACTTCAAACCCCAGGTCGGCGGCGATCCGCGCCGACAAGGGGTCGAAGACCGAGGCGGTTCGCAGGCAAGTGTGACGGGCAAGCAGCGCACGCAAGGTGGTGCGCAGTTCATGATGACTGGCTTTATGCATGGTGGTCTCTTCGCGCTGGAGCGGGCGACCACGGCGTCCCTGCCGCAGCCGCCCTGCCGGTCACTTGATAAAACGGACCTGGCTGTTGATCTTCTCGATGACCGAGCCCTTGCGCTCGTTGAAGCGCGCCTTGTTCTGCTCGAACAGGTTGTTGCCCTTGGTATCGATGGAGATAATCAGCGGGCCGAATTCACGCACGCGGTTGACCCACAGGGTTTCGGGCATGCCCAGGTCCTGCCACTCGGCGCGTTCGATCTCTTCGACCTTGGTCGCCGCCAGCACCGCGCAGCCGCCCGGGAAGACCGCGTGCACCGCCTTGTTCTCCAGGCAGCCGGTGGTGGTCTCCGGGCCCATTCCACCCTTGCCGACAATCAGTTTGACGCCGGTCTCTTCGATGAACTGCTTCTCGAATTTCTCCATGCGCATGCTGGTGGTCGGGCCGATGGAGACCATCTCGAAGCTGCCGTCGTCCTTCTTGCGCACGATGGGCCCGGCGTGAAAGATCGCCCCGCCACGCAGGTCCACCGGCAGTTCGCGCTTGAGTTCGATCAGGCGGCGGTGCGCCACGTCGCGGCAGGTCACAAGTTGGCCGGTCAGGTAGACCACGTCACCGACGTTGAGGCTGGCCAGGTCCTCGTCCTTGATCGGGGTGCTGAGGATCTTTTTCACAGTACTACTCCTTCATGGGAGAGGATGTCGTAGGTCAGGTCGGCATTGATGCGGATCTTGCCGCGCCGGTGCGCCCAGCAGCCGGTGGACACGGCCACGCCGATGGTCGAGGGGTGACGGGCCGAAGACTCGATGTTCACCCCCATCACGCTGCTGTTGCCGGTCAGCCCTTGGGGACCGATGCCGATCTCGTTGAGGCCGTCCTCCAGCAGTTTTTCCATCAGCGCCGCATTTTCGTTCGGGTGGCTGGAGTCCACCGGCCGCAGGATGGCCTTCTTGGACAGGCGCGCCGCGGTCTCTACCGAGGTCGACACGCCGACACCAACCAGCAGTGGCGGGCAAGCGTTGACCCCGCGCGAGGTGATCACGTCGAAGACGAACTCGGTCACCCCTTCGTAGCCCTGGCCGGGCATCAGCACCTTGGCAGAACCTGGCAAGGTGCAGCCACCGCCTGCCATGTACACATCGATGATCGCGTAGTCGGCGTCGGGGACGATTTCCCAGTCCAGCCACGGGATCTTCGAGCCGGTGTTGGTGCCGGTGTTTTTCTCCACGAAGGTCTCCACGGCGTTGTGACGCAGCGGCCCCTTGATGGTCGCTTCGCGAGTGGCATTCTCGAGGATGCCTTCGAGCTCGCTCAACAGCGGGAACCGGGCGCCGGCCGCGATGAAGTACTGGATGACCCCGGTGTCCTGGCAGCTGGGGCGATCGAGCTTGTCGGCATAATCCTGGTTCTCGGCCATCGAGTCGTAGACGGCGATGGCCAGCGGGTTGGTTTCCGCCGCCCGCAGTTTCGCGGTCTTCTCTTTGACGTCCTTGGGCAGGCGCTTGCCGATATAGGCAGTGAACCTGGCCATCACGTCGGTCAGTGACGATACGGCTGCTTCTTTATCCACGGTTGTTCTCCTCAGTGCATCACAAGGCGGGTTTGACGGGGCGTTGCGGGGTGAGCGGCGAGGCTTGCTGCGCCGGCTCCTGCTCTGGCACAGGGTTGCCATCGAGCACCTGGTCCATTTGTTTCTTGTCGAGGGCGCCGACCCATTTGGCGATCGCCATGGTCCCGACGGCATTGCCGATGGTGTTGGTGATGGCCCGCGCCTCGGACATGAAGCGGTCGACACCGAGCAGCAGGACCATGCCGGCCACCGGAATGTTGTCCATGGTCGCCAGGGTTGCGGCCAGGGTGATGAAGCCGGAGCCGGTCACCCCCGCCGAGCCCTTGGAGGTCAGCAACAGCACGCCGAGCACGATCAGTTGGTCGGTCAGGGTCAGCGGCGTGTTGGTGGCCTGGGCGATGAAAATCGCCGCCATGGTGTAGTAGATGCACTGGCCATCGGGGTTGAAGGTCAGGCCGGACGGGATCACCAGGCCAACCACCGGCTTGGACACGCCGACCTTCTCCAGCTTGGTCATCAACTGCGGTACCACCGACTCGGAGGAGCTGGTACCAAGCACGGTGAACAGTTCTTCCTTGAGGTACTTGAGGAACTTCCACAGGCTGAAGCCGGACAGACGCGCAATGAAGCCGAGGATGACCACCACGAACAGGAAGCAGGTCAGGTACATGGTCGCCATCAGCTTGCCCAGCGACACGATCGAGCCCAGGCCGTACTTGCCGACGGTAAAGGCCATGGCCCCGCAGGCGGCCAGCGGTGCGACCCGCATGACCATGCCGACGATATGGAACATGCCGTGGGAAAACGCCTCCAGCACATCGACGAAGGGTTTGCCCCGTGGTCCCAGGTGCGACAGGGCGATGCCGAACAGGGTCGAGAACAGCAGGATCTGCAGGATCTCGTTCTTGGCGAAGGCGTCGGTGACGCTGGCCGGGATCACATGCAGCAGAAAGTCGGTGAAGCTGCCCGAGCCGGCTGCTGCCGCCGAGGTGTAGGTGGCGATGCTCTTGGCATCGAGGGTGGCCGGGTCGACGTTCATGCCCTGGCCGGGCTGCACCAGGTTGACCACGATCAGGCCCAGCACCAGGGCGAAGGTCGAGAGGACCTCGAAGTAGATCAGCGCTCGCACGCCAACCCGGCCCAGCTCCTTCATGTTCTCCATCTTGGCGATGCCGAGCACCACGGTGGCGAAGATGATCGGTGCGAAGACCATCTTGATCAGTTTGATGAAGGCATCGCCGATGGGCTTGAGGTCGACGCCGACGTGGGGCCAGAACACCCCCAGCACTATGCCCAGGGTCACGCCGATCAGGACCTGGACATACAGCTTGCCTATGAATCGCTTGGCCATTGTCTTCTCCGCATTATTGTTGTGAGTCGGATTTTTTCTGGCGCCCGGGCGACTGGCAGTGGCAGGTCAATAGCCCAGGTTTTTTGTGGTTAATCACGGGAGTTAAAGGTAATGGCTTTTTCAAAATGCTGTAATACAATGAAATTCACTTCATTATTTACTTCAGGTTAATTATGAATCCGGTCTCGGAACTGGCGTTCTTCACCCAGCTGGTCAAGGTGGGCAGCCTTGCGGCGACGGCCCGCGAGCTGAACCTGACCCCGCCGGCGGTCTCCAAGCGCCTGGCCCAGCTGGAGCAGCGCCTGGGCGTGCGCCTGCTCAACCGGACCACCCGCAGCATCAGCCTCACCGCCGAGGGCGAGACCTACCTGGTCAACGCGCAACGGATCCTGGAGGAAATCGAGGAGATGGAGCGCCAGGTCTCCAGCAGCCGGGCCGAACCCAAGGGGCTGCTGCGGGTGAATGCGCCCCTGGGCTTCGGCCGCACCCATGTGGGCCCGGCGGTGTCGTCGTTCGCCAGGCGCTATCCCGAGGTCGAGGTGCAGCTGCAGCTCACCGACCGGCCGATCAACCTGCCCGACGACGCCATCGACGTGGCCATCCGCTTCGGCGAGCTGCCCGACTCGCGCTTGATTGCCCGCAAGATCGCCGCCAACCGCCGTCGCCTGTGCGCCTCACCGGCTTACCTGGAAGCCTTCGGCTGCCCGCAGACACCCAAGGACCTGACCCAGCACAACTGCATCGTGCTGCGCCAGAACGATGCCGCCTTCGGCAACTGGCGGCTGAGCCGCGGCAAGCAGAGCGAGTCGGTCAAGGTCCGCGGCACCCTCAGCACCAACGACGGCGAAGTGGCGTTGAACTGGGCGCTCGATGGCCAGGGCATCCTCATGCGCGCCGAGTGGAACCTCGCCGGTCACCTGCGTGCCGGCCGGCTGGTCGAGGTGCTGGGTGACTACCAGACGCCGCCTGCGGACATCTACGCGGTGTACCTGGAGCGCCTGAACCTGTCCGCCAAGGTCGCCTGTTTTGTCGAGCACCTGCGCGACTTCTTCCGCCGCAATGCCGATGGCCCGGGCGATATGGCGGGCTGGCAGTGAGCGCCTGAAGGGAGATGCCGGGTTCTCGGCTAAACTGCATAGTCCCAGTGCCAGATGCGCTTGATGGCACTGCCCTCCAACAGCAGTTACTCCCACCGTGTTGACCTGAGTACACACGATCATGTGTAAATCATGTGATTCAACCTCAACTGCAAACACCACGGATCGTCGTCGATTCCTTCGCCTTGCCGGACTTGGAGCAGGTGCCCTGCTGCTGGCCGGTGCACTGCCCGGACGCATTGTCCAGGCTGCGGAAAAATCGTCTGCGCCTCCCAAACCACAAAACGTCGTCAGCCCCGACCAGGCGCTGAAACGACTGATCGAGGGCAATGAGCGGTATGTGAGCGGCAACTCCACCACCCACGATTTCAAGGACGAGCGCGAAGCGCTGGTGTCGGGCCAGAATCCCTTCGTCGCCGTGTTGAGTTGTTCCGATTCGCGCATCGCGCCTGAGTATGCGTTCGATACCGCCCGCGGCGATCTGTTCGCCATACGCCTGGCCGGCAACTTCGTCACCGGCGAAGGCCTGGCCAGTCTCGAGTATGCCGTTGCCGTGCTCGGCGCCCCGCTGATTCTGGTGCTGGGCCACGAGAGCTGCGGTGCCATCGAGGCCGGTATCAAAGCGGTGAAAGACAAGGCCAGCTTCCCTGGTCATATCCCGAAACTGACGGAGGCGCTCAAAGCCTCGGTCGAGAAAGCCATCACGCAACCCGGCGACCTGATGGAAAATGCCATCGCGCAGAACGTCAAAGACTCGGTCGAGCAGTTGAAAAAGGCCACGCCCCTGCTCACCGATGCCCTCGAAAAAGGCAAGTTGAAGGTGGTCGGCGGGGTCTATCGGCTGGCCACCGGCAAAGTGGAAATGATTGCTTGAGCCCCCTGCAGAGGCAGCCTGTCGATTCAGGCTGTCTCTCAGTCCTCGCTGGCATTGTCTTCGTGCTCGTCGGCGAACGCCATGAACACCTTCAGATCCAGCACATCCAACTTGATCCGGGCAATGAAGGCCGAGAAGGCCAGGTTGGCGGCGAGCCGCCGCATGTCACTGGCCCAGGCTGGCACATAGGTCGGCGCCTGGAGCCAGCCGGACTCGAACAGGGGCGCCAGGCGTACGGTATCGGCAAGGCTCAGGCGCCCCGCAAACAAATGGCCCACCAGTTCCGGGCGGTTGTCGCGGATCGCAACCCGCAGCAAGGTATGCACACCGAGCAAGCCGGTCAGGTAGGCGGCATCCTTGGTAAAGGCCGAACCGCCCCGCACATCGGCGCCACGGAAAATCCGTTGGGTGGAACGGAAGGACTCTTCCGGCGACTGGCCGGCCTGGACAAACCCTTCGAACACCTGGATGAAATCGGCGCCATCCAGCGCCTGCTGGACCGCAATCACCCGCAGGGCAACGCGACGCAGACGGTTGATGTCCATGCTGCCGGTGAACAGTTCGGCCAGGGTGGCAATGCCCTCCTGGGTCTGGGTGGTGCGTGGCGCCCCCAGGCCCAGGCACTTGAGGTTGGCCTGGTTGGCGCCGTTCTGTGCGGTGGCGACATGCACGAAGGCCTCGTGCTGCAACAGCTGCTGCTTGTCCAGCTCGCTGAACAGGGCACTGGCACGCAGGCGGATGCGGCTGGTGCCGGCAATGGCCTTGGCGGCCAGGGCCGGATCGAGCACGATCCTGATCCGCTGCGCACCGAAGAAGCGGTCCAGCTCCGGCTGCATCCAGGCGGCGAACTCCTCGGCCGGGATATCGGCCTCGCTCGGCGGGATCTGGTCGCCGCCCAGCAGGGCGTCGGTAGTCTTGAGGAAGAAACGGGCCGCGTCGAGCATGGTCAGTTTCTGCCTGGGGTAGTAGAAATCCGGACGTCGGTACAGCGCCGCCGAATACCCGGTGAACGCAGGCGTGCCGATGGCCCCCAGCATGCGCCCGGCGGTGGCGTAGCTGTGCGCGGTCATGGCCAGGAAGCGTCCGGCCGGGTGACCCTGATCGCATTTGCCGATAAAGGCTTGCAGCGCAGCGATGTCGGCGCTGTGTTCGCGCGGCTGCAGTTCGACCCTGGGCAACTGCGCGTTACCGGCGCGCCACTGCGCGAGAAAGTCCTGCTCGACACCCTCAGGCCAGGCCAGGGCTTCGAGCACGCGGATCTTGCGGGCCAGCCCGGGCAGCGCGGCATCGAGTTCGGACAGGGGGACGGCACTCATGGCGGCTTCCTTGAAAGACCAGGTTTCATCGCAACAGCTTAGTCGTTGCCGATACCGTGCGCGGCGCCGACGACGAGGTCGCACGCGCCAGCGTTTGGCCTATCCTTCTCCCTGAATCCCCAGCCTGGTCAGCCCCATGCCTGCCCCCGAAACCACCCTCCTGCACAGCTGGCAACTCAACGCCCAGGCCTGGATCGAGGCCATCCGCAACGGCCGCATCGACAGCCGCCTGCAAGTCACCGACCAGGCCATCCTGCTGGCCATCCTCGGCCGCCAACCCGGGCGTGTGCTCGACCTGGGCTGTGGCGAGGGCTGGCTGTTGCGGGCGCTGGCGGACCGGGGCATCGAGGCCGTTGGCGTGGATGGCGAGGCGACACTGGTGGCGGCGGCGCGAGCGGCGGGTTCTTCGCAGGTGCACCTGGCCAGCTACGATCAACTGGCAGATGCCACGGTGGACATCGGCAGCGGCTACGACCTGATCTGCGCCAACTTCGCCCTGCTGCACCAGGACATCATTCCCCTGCTTGCCGCCATGAACGCCCTGCTCGCCCCGGCGGGCGCGCTGGTGATCCAGACGCTGCACCCCTGGACCGCGGCGGCGGGCAACTACCAGGACGGCTGGCGAGAAGAGACCTTCGCCGGGCTCGAAGGACAGTGGCAACCCATGCCCTGGTACCTGCGCACCTTGTCCAGCTGGGTCAATGCGCTGGACATGGCCGGCTTTCGCCTGGCCGGGTTGCAGGAGCCGCAGCATCCGCAAAGCCCTGTGCCGCAGTCGTTGTTGCTGGTGGCCATGTAACGTCGTGGTGTAGTGCGTCGATACCGACGCGGCAGAGGCTCGGCATTCAACTCTGAATCAGAATGGCCCCGGACGGAATCCGCTTGCGCAGGTGCTTGCAACTGGCGGGGGCCGGCTGATGGCCCGCCGGGCGGTCTGGAAACCAGATCCGGCATTTGCCTGGAGGCGGCAAATGGCCTAAGGGAATCGTGATCTCATGCTGCACGGGCTCTCGTTCGAGTGCAGCCGTTTGCATCTCGCCTTCGGGAGCCGACCTGCCCGCCTCTTCGCGATCGTGGGTCTGCGTGGGGCGCCCAGTCTGCGACGCGAGCTCCCGGGTGCTGGCAACGTCTGCATCGGGACGCTTTTCGAACAGCCCTTCCAACCACGCCCGGATAGCCCCCTTTTCAGCGGTGACCGGGGCATTTGCAGCCTGGGCCTTCTGCGCGGCCTCGATCAACTGGAAATTACGATTGCGCAACTGGACGTTGTCGCCCACGCCGACGTTGGATCGCAGCGCCAGGGTTTCAGCCTGCTGGTACTGCCCCTGCTCAAGCCGCAAGACACCCAGGTAGTGCAGCGTTGCAGGATTGTTCGGCTGGATCTGCAACGCACGTTCCAGGGTAGACGCAGCTTTCTCCAGCTGGCCATCGGCATACTGCTGCGAGGCGGTTTCAATCAGCGCGGTCGATGCCTTGTTGCTCTGTGTCGTGGCATTTCGCTCAGCAGCCAGCGCGCATTGCGACGCGACGGCGAAAAGCGCCAGAAGGATACCGGGTAGAAGACGCTGGGTTTGCATCGAGGGCGGACTCGCAAGGTTCGAACGGCACTGTAGTCAGACAGGCCCCCTGCGCTGCTCGGCGGCAATGGCTGCACAACCCGGAAGAAGGGGCCCTTATTGACCTGTCCTGCCCCTTGAAGTTCCCGCACGGCCTGGACGAAAGCAGGCGTGTTCGAGCCCGCCGATCAAGCGGTTCTGGCTACTTTTTGCCTTTCTTTTTGCTGAGCGATTTCAGGCGGGCGCTGGCCTTTTGCACCGCCGCCATCTTTTCCGGACGTTTCATGCCCCGCCACTTACGGATTTCTTCCCGGGTTCGCCCGCAACTGACGCACATCTCGCTGTTCAGCTGGCACAGCGAAACGCACGGGTTTTCAATGTCCTTGGCCATGCTTGCCACCCGAACGTTGCCGTGAGCCCAGCCGTGCGGCCCAATCCCCGCCGTGCACCGATGCGCAGCGCTCCTCGGAGTCGACCTCGACATGAGCGGTGATATCCAGGACAGTGATGCCGATCTCCTCAAAGGCTGCTTGCGTGAGCGCTTGCATCCTCGCCTTGCTCTGGCTGGCGAGCGCGGCATTCATGTGCCTGTCGCTATCGAACACCCAGGTGACGATGAGGCTTTCTGGAAAGCGGTCGTAGTCGACCCGATGGGTGAGCCACTCAAAGCCGATGATTTCACTTTTGGCCAATTCGCAGGCCCAGGTCAGCGCCCGCGCCAATTCGCGCTCAAGGCTTGCGTGCTTGCGTTTCGATGAAGCCTTCACATGCTCTCCACAAAAAAAGGGGACCGATTCATATTCTCTCCCGTTCAGCCTCAATCGGCGCCGCTGCTCAAGGCCAACCCTTCCCGCCCCCTCTGCTTGACGTGATACATGGCTTGATCGGCAGCCTTGAGCAGTGCTTCAAGGCTTTGCCCGTCCCCAGGGCAACGTGCGATGCCGATACTACAGGAGATGGAGCATTCGCCTGAGGTTGTGACGATGGGCTGGCCAATGCTGTCCAGCATCCGCCGGCCCACCGCCTCGGCGTCCATGGCATTGACCAGTTCGGCCACCAGCACCACAAACTCATCGCCGCCGAACCGTGCAACGGTGTCGCACGATCGCGCCGCTTGCAGCATGCGGCTGGCCACGACACGCAGCACCTGGTCGCCAATCTCGTGGCCGAGGGTGTCGTTGATTTCCTTGAACCGGTCCAGGTCGATCACCATCACGGCAAAGGGTACCCCGTGTCGATGCCAGTCGTCGCAGGCTTGCTCGAAACGCTCGCTGAGCAAGTGGCGATTGGGCAGTCGGGTCAACAGGTCATGGGTGGCGAGATAGGCCGACTTTTCATGCTCGCGCTCGGCTTGTTCGATGGCCTTGAAATGTCGGATCAACACCAACGGCATCAGCACCAGGGCACCTGCAAGGACTGCCAGTATCATCAGTGCTTCGGCGGTCAGGACATCGCCCAGGCGCAGTTGGCGTTCGAAGGACAAGGTCACGGGTTGTGAGGTGTGTTTGATCTCGACCTGTTCGCTCAGGCGTGGCAGAAACAGACGGTCCACCACGCTGGCCTGCCTGGCGTCCTTTGAAAATACAACGCCCTGGCCAGTGGAAACGGTTTTGAGCACGGCACTGATGCCCACCTGAGGGTCTGGATCGACGTCACTCACGGCCTTGCGTATGGCGTCGGTCTTGATCACCAGCAAAGCGACCATGGTGCTGCCAAAGAAGTTGGGACCCGCCGCCTGTTGTGCCTGTTCGGGGCGCGTGACGGACTGCATCAGGATGTAGGCGTCCTCGCCTTCATACATCGTGAACACGGGCGAAACGGTGGGTTTGAGGCTTTTGCGCGCCTGGGCCAATGCGTAGGACAGGTAACCGACGGACTCCAGCTTGACGCCATAGATCGCGCGGGCTTGCGCAAGCTCCGGGTACATGAACAGCACCGGCCATGTCTCGCCGAGACTGAGTTGCTGCCCGGGGGCTTGATGGGCAAGGCTGGGGAAATCCTTGAAGGCAAAGTCCGCCCGCCATTCGCGGCGCAACAGCGCTTCGAAACTCGCTTGCTCGGACACCGGAATGCCCCGTGCCACCTCAAGCATGTAGAGATGAGGATAAGCGGCCAACACCGTCTGGCAGTAACGTGCTGCCGCCTGCGCATCACTCTGGTCGACGGCCTGGAGAAAGGCGGAAAAACCGGCCAGCACCGCTTCATTGGTGTCGAGCTGGTTGCGCACGACGCCAGAGATGGTCTGCACATACTGCGAAAAGCGGGTTTCCCAACGGTGCGTCTCGGATTTAAGCAGCAACAGGGCCGAAAAACCGATCAAGCCAACGGCCAAGGTGATGAATCCGGCGAGCGAGCGCTGGCGCTTGATCAGCTTCATGCGTCATTCCGCGCTAGTGGTCGATGCCATACATGCGACGCCGTGCAAGCACAAAGCGCCGCCCCTCTTTTCCGCCATACGCGCTCATGCATCCAGCTCGGCAATCACCTCTGCGCAGGTCGTCACCTGGCCGAAGTGATGCTTCCACAGATCAATCCCCAATTGCCCCGACCTGTCCAGGGATGAGCCCACGGTCAGGTCGGTCACCAGCGTCGGGGAAAGTCCGGCATCGAACAGCGCAAACCCGGCGGCGAGCACACAGGTCTCGGTCTGGATGCCACACACCAGCACACGCTCCGCGCCGCACTGCTTGAGGTACTCGAGCATTTCTGCAGTCGGCCCGTAGCCATGCTTGACGAACACCCTGTCGGCCTCGACCAGGCTTTCGTCTTGCGCTGCCGGGTGCCAGCCGAGTTGCCGTTGAAACGGGGTTACCTGCTCGTCATGGAGCTCGAGCGACACGATGGTGGGAATCCTCGCCGACAACACCCGCACACCATCCACCAGCCACTGGGGCGGATTGAACGTGGATTGGACATCCACGCTGAGCAAGACCTGGCGCATGGCGACTCCCGAACACTGGCTGAGGGGGCGAAGTATATCGCTGCGGGCGCTGGCCGGGTGGGTGTTTGCGAAGTGAGGGGCCATTTTTACAGCCATACGGCCCCCAATCGCTTCAGGATTGTTGTCGGCCAGAAGCGGACGTCGGTCTATCGCAATGCTACCCTGCGCCGGATCAGCTCAAGGCCCCTGTGTTGATGACGTAATTGCGGCCCTGCGTGGTGCTTTCGACTTTAGGCTGTCTGGTTAACCTGGAAAGATCAGCTTTCGCGGCCGGCCGCTACGGGTCGCAAGCAGACCTCTTGAATGGAGCCAGCTCCACCGAGCGTTGCCCAAGACGATCTGCATACGTGCACTACCCCATGGCGGAACGCTGCCTCTTGATCCGGTACATATCGTCATCGGCATGGCTGAGCAACGCATCGGCGTCCTCCCCGTCCGCGGGATACAGGGCAACGCCGATACTGCAGGACGGCATGGTGATCCCACCGAACTCGGCGCCCAGCGGCTCGGCCATGGCCGCGAGGATCTGCGCCACCTTCTCGGCCACGGCCTCCTGCGACTGGATATCGGTCAACAGCACCGTGAATTCATCGCCGCCCATCCGCGCCACGGTATCGGTCTCGCGTACGCAACCTTCCAGCCGTCGGGCAATCGCACAGAGCACCCGGTCACCCGCCGCATGGCCATGCACATCGTTGATGCCCTTGAAGTCATTGATGTCCAGAAACAGCAGCGCCAGCGTACTGGTGTGCCGGTGCGCCGCTCGCAGTGCCGAGCCCAGTCGATCATTGAACAGCGAGCGGTTGGTCAGGCCTGTCAGCGGGTCATGATGGGCCAGGAAGCGCAACTCCTCCTCGGCCTGCCGCAGGGCCGTCACGTCCCGCGCGACACCGATGCGCGCCCCCACCTCCTCGGACCAGAAGGCCGCCCAGAGGATGTAGACGACGCCGCCATCCTTGCGGACATAGCGGTTGCGAAAATCGACGTGGGATTGACCGTTCATCACCCGGACGATGGAGGCCCGGGTGACCGCCAGGTCGTCCGGGTGGATGTAGTCGGTGATCGGCGTGCCGGTCAGCTCCTCGGCACGGTAACCGAGCAGCGTCTCACAAGCATCGCTCACGAACACAATCTGGTTATCCCTGTCGACCACGAACACCGTGTCCAGCATCAGGTGGATCAGTTTGGGGTACAGCGTTTGCAGGTCTACGGGCATAGGCCAGAACGTCCGGTTCTTTTGGCTTGATCATAGCCCGAGCATGGTGGGGGACGGCAAGGGCTGCTGAAGGCCGCCGACGGACGCTTGACATTAAAGTTGACTTTAACCTTAGGGTAGGCCGCGGCAAGCTGAAGAATCCCTGACTGCAGCCAACTTTCTGGAGAGCGTACAACGTGAATTTCGCAAGTGCCGCCGCATTGACAGGCGTACTCCTGACCCCCTTCGCAAACGCTGCGAGCCTCCCCGGCCCTGCCGACAGTGTGCTGATCGATATCGCCGGTCATCAGGTGCCTGTGCTCAAGGGCGGCCTGTATGACCGTTACCGCTCCAACCCGCCCCTGTCGGTGATTGCAGCCGAGGCGCCGGGGCTTGACCTGAGTTGGTTCAAGGGGCTGGAGAAGCACAAGGTCGACATCGGCTTCGAGTCGTATTCGCCCAACTTCTACTACCGGAACAGCCGGGTGACGGCGGTCTACACGGCAGACCTGGACCGGCTTCGGGCGCTGATGCCGGCCCAGGTGCTGGAACAGGTCCAGCCGCTGCAGGTCTGGCCGGGCCGGGGCCTGGTGGCCTTCACCGCCTACACCTATGACTACTGCGACAATGACAACTACAACGAAGTGGCCCTGTCGATCGTCACCAACAAACCCGGCAACGCCAATCTCGGCCCTGTCTCGCTGATCGGTCAGTCGCTGTCGAAGGACTTCTGGGGCTATGTGCTCAAACTGCCGGTCAATACCGAGCTTGCCAGGGTGCGCGGGGTCGTGGGCTACAACCTGCCGAAATGGCTGACCGGTATCGACCGCCGGGAAGCTGCGGGAGTGGTTTCCTATGACATCGTCGACAGCCAGACGGGCAAGGTCGATGTGACCTTTACGGCGAAGAAGCTTGAGGATCTTTCCAGTGAAGTCGGTATGGTGACCAACAGTTTCATCAACCCGGACCACAACGACCGGCTGACCTACGGCTATGCCGTGTCCCGCCAGCTCAGCCACGCCTCCAGCATGGACGAGGACTCGGCGACCCTGGTCCTGGGGGAAGGCGGCCTGTCGAACTACATCCGCGCGTTGAAGCTCGGGAAAATGGTGAAATACGAATACGTGCCTGAGTTCCAGAGTGCGCTCTATGCGCCGAAACCGCTCCCATAGGCACTAGGCTACAACCGACTGTAACTGTGGGAGCGGGCTTGTCCCGCGACTCGGTGGTGCGAGCAATCGCGGGGCAAGCCCGCTCCCACAATAGGCGAACTCAGACACTCATCCGGCTGACAGCCGCCCTGAGCAACGGCGCCAGTTCTTCGTCAGTGACCGCCGGAAAGACCTGCACGTTCATCAGGTCGCTCCATTCCAGCACCATCTGGTACACCAGGTTCACGTTATCGGTTTCGACCACCCCAAACCCCTGGGTACTGCCGACGACATGCCAGCGGCCAAGGATCTTGAGGCCAGCGGGTGGAGCACCGCCGGTCTGATTGAAGCGGACCATGGCGGCGTTGCGGTTTTCCGTGGCGATGGTCCAGTGAATGATGTACAGCATGGGACACCTCCCGGTCAGGCTCGGCACCGTTCGCCACGCCCGCCTGCAGGGCGCCGAGGCCACAGACGGGCGGCAGCCATACAGGTGTGTTCATGCCTCGCCAACCACGCCTGACACCAAGGCTTCAACCTATTAGGCATAGCAGAGATTCACGCTTCCGTAGCCGCTGCCGCCAGGCTGCGATCGACTGCGCAGCAGTCGCAACCCAGGCGCCTCGGTGGACCAGATATACCGCGTCGCCAGGTTTTACGACCGCTTTGCGGCCGATCGCAGCCTGGCGGCAGCGGCTACGGGTGTTACTCGGTTACCGCCGTCATGGTCTCGGGCGCAGGCTGGCTATTGCCGATCGGCGCCTTGAGCAGCAGGAAGTAGGCCACCGCCGAACACAGCGCCACGATCGCGCTGATCATGAACGCAGTATTGAACGAGCCCGAGTACTGGATGCTGAAGCCGGTGACGATCGGTGCGACGGAACCGGCAATGTAGCCACCAAAGTTCTGGATCGAGCCGAACGAGGCCACCCGACGGCTGTCGACGATGGTGTTGACGATCATCCAGGCGGTGGCACTGGCCATGTTGATGCTGAACAGCGCCAGGCACAGCAGGATGATGCAGCCGGTCAGGCCGGTGACGAACGACAGCGGCAAGGTGAACAGCGCTGCCAGCACCAGGCCGGTGATCACGCTGAACTTGCGGCTGGCCAGGATACTCATGCCCCGGCGCACCAGCAGGTCGCAGAAGCGCCCGGCGACGATGGTGCCCACCGCGCCAAAACCGTAGGCCAGCGATACCACCCAGGCGGTCTTGTACAGGTTCAGCCCGTGCTCGCGCTCGAAGTAGCCAGGCAGCCAGGTCAGGTGCAGCCAGAGCATGTAGATCACGCCCATGAAGCCCAGTACCGCGCCCCAGGTGCTGCGGTGCTTGAACAGGTCGAGCCAGCCGGCAAAGTACGAGCCCTTAGCTGCCTGCGGGTTGGCCGCTTGCACCTGGGCCTTGTGTTCGCTCGGCAATGGCTTGCCTTGCGCCTCAAGCTCGGCCAGGTAACGCGCCTTGCTCTTGTAGAACGTCAGCCAGCACAGGGCCAGGACGATGCCGAGCAGGCCGGTGATGATGAACATCCCGCGCCAGCCGAAGTTGACCATGAACAGGGTCAGCAAGGGTGGCGCCAGACACGGGCCCAGGCAAGTCGAGGACCAGACGATGCCAGTGGGCGTGCCGCGTTCGTTGGCATCGAACCACTCGGACAGGGCCTTGGCCGCCGAGGGGAACATCGGCGCCTCGCCGATCCCCAGCAGCACCCGCAGGCCCATGAAGCCGGCAAAGCTGTTGACCATGCCGAAGGTCGCCTGGGCCACCGACCAGGCCATCAGCGATGCACCCAGGGCGATCTTGCTGCCCAGGCGGTCGATGATCATCCCCATGGGCAACTGGGCGAAGGCGTAGGCGATGGAGAACGCCGACAGCAGGATGCCCATCTGCGACGGGCTGATCGCCATGTCCTTCTGGATCGAGGTGTTGGCGATCGACAGCGCGCTACGGTCCAGGTAGTTGATGATGCCGATCAACAGCAGGAAGACAACCGTGATGCTTTGATACTTCTTCAGTGTGTTCATCTGATGGCCCTTATTATTATTTTTGCAGCGGTTGCAATGCCCGGGCGATCCTTCACGGGTTAGCGGCTCTTCCTTGGGTAATGCAGACAATCAGGGCTGGCGCGCGGTCACAGCGGCGTCGAGCAGGCCACGCCGGCCGAGGCTGTCGATCAGTGCGCGCAGGCCGAAGTCCCACTGCGGTGCCTGATCGCTGGTGGTGACGCGGTTGCTCAAGGTACCCAGTTGCGCGTTGCTGATCGCCACCAGGTCGCCCGCTTTGTGGGTGAAGCCATTGCCCGGCTGGTCGCGGTCCTGCTTGGGGGCGAACAGGGTACCGAGAAACAGCACCAGGCCGTCGGGGTACTGATGGTTTTCGTTGAGGGTCTGGCGGACCAGGTCGGCCGGGTCGCGGCTGATCTGGCGCATGGAACTGCGGCCCTGGAGGACGAAGCCGTCCTGGCCTTCTACGCGCAGGTCCACTTCGGCGTTACGCACGTCGTCCAGGCTGAAGGTCTCGTCGAACAGACGCAGCAGCGGCCCGAGCGCGGTCGAGGCGTTGTTGTCCTTGGCCTTGGACAGCAGCAAGGCGCTGCGCCCTTCGAAGTCGCGCAGGTTGACGTCGTTGCCGAGCATGGCGCCGAGGATGGTGCCGTTGCTCGACACCGCCAGCACCACTTCCGGCTCGGGGTTGTTCCAGCTCGACTTGGGGTGGATGCCGATGTCGGCACCATGACCGACCGCCGACAATGGCTGGGCCTTGGTGAAAACTTCGGCGTCCGGGCCGATGCCCACTTCCAGGTACTGCGACCACAGGCCCTGCTCCACCAGGACCTTGCGCAGGGCTTCGGCCTGGGCCGAGCCCGGGACGATCTGCGAGAGGTCGGCGCCGATGCGGCTGGCCAGGGTGTCGCGGATCGCCTCGGCCTTGGCCGGGTCGCCCTTGGCCTGTTCCTCGACCACTCGCTCCAGAAGGCTGGCGGCGAAGGTCACACCCGCAGCCTTGACCGCCTGCAGGTCGATAGGTGCCAGCAGCCAGGGCAAGGATTGATCGCGTCGGCTCGGGTCGCTGTTGTCCAGCAAGGCGGGCAGTTCGATCAGCGCCTCGCCCAGCGGCAGCGCGCGCAGGTAGGCCACCGGGTCCGCCACTTCCAGCAGTGCCGAGACGGTCGCCACATGGGCGCTGATATCGTGCACGGCGCCGGCCTTGACCAGCACCACCGCCGGCCCCTGCCCTGGCAGCCAGACCCGTCCGACCCAGCTGCCGGTGTCGAACACAGCGGCGTTCTGGTTCAGTTGCAGCGGTGCGTTGTTGTTCGATAGTTCTGTCATGTCTGCACGCCTGTGGTAATGGTCGGTCATTGCGAAAGAGTGGGCAGTTGCAACTGCCCGGCGATCTGGTCGAGTGCCTCGACCACGTTCTGCGCCAGGCTCACGCCCTCACGCAGGGCCTGCTCGCGCAGCCGCAGGCCGGCCTGGCCGGGCAGGCGCACCGGGCGCTCGTGGTCGAGCGGGCGGCTGGCCAGGATCAGCTGGCCGAGGAAGCTGCTTTCGGCGGTGAAGGCGTCCAGCCCGCCGAAGAAGCGTGGATCGATGACCACCGCGGTGGCCGAGGCGCCCCACTGGTCCGGGGCATCCTTGCGCCCATGGCCGGCCAGCCCCGAGGTCAGCGCCTCGACCAGGATCGCCAGGGCGAAGCCCTTGTGACCGAAGGCCTGACCGCCCAGGGGCAGGATGCTGCCCGGCGGGGTGGTGAAGAAGTCACCGGGATCATTGCTCAGCCGCCCGTCGTTGCTGACCAGCACCGGATGCGCCAGGGTGCTGCCGGCATCACGGCACTGGCCGACCAGGCCCAGGGTGACCGTGGACATGCTCACATCCAGCAGGATCGGCTCGCCGCGGGTGGGGATGCCGGCGGCAATCGGGTTGGGCGTGTAGATCGGGTCGATGCCGCCATGGGCGCACACCAGCCCCACCGACGGATCGGAGGAATAGACCATGGCCAACAGGCCACGGTCGGTGAAGGGCTTGAGGTACGCCGCCAGGCAGCCAATATGCGCGGCGCGGCGCACCACGGCGATGCCGATGCCCTGCTCCGTCGCCCCCTTGGCCGCGCAGTCCAGGGCGCGGCTGACGCAATATGGCCCAAGGACATAGTGCCCGTCGAACAGGGTCGAGATGCCGCTGTCGGAAACCTGTTCGAGCAATGCGGCACTGGCCTTGACCTGCCCGTCCAGCATGCCGCCGATGTAGCGGCTGACCAGGTTCAGGCCGTGGGTACGGTGGCCCAGCAGTTCACCTTCGAGCAACACCCGGGTCACCACCCGGGCGACCTCGGCATCGGCCCCGGCGGTTTCGAACAGTTGCTCGACGAAGGCGGCGAGCCGGGGTACGTCGTAGCGTTGGACGTCTGTCATGCCAGTGGCTCCGTGATCAGTTCAAGGCCGCGTTGGTGTACGTGCCGTCGACCAGCCGCTGGATGCCCAGCGGGTTGGCGTTGCGCAGGGCTTCGGGCAGCAAGGCATCGGGCACGTTCTGGTAGCACACCGGGCGCAGGAAGCGGTCGATGGCCAGGGTGCCGACCGAGGTGCCACGGGCATCGGAGGTGGCCGGGTACGGGCCGCCGTGGACCATGGCATCGCACACCTCGACCCCGGTCGGGTAGCCGTTGAGCAGCACCCGGCCGACCTTCACCTCCAGCACGCCGAACAGCTGGCCGAACGCGGCCAGGTCCTGCTCGTCGGCCAGCAGGGTGGCCGTGAGCTGGCCGCGCAAGGCCGCGACGGCGCGCAGCAGTTCGGCCTCGTCCGCCACCTGGACCACCACCGTGCAGGGGCCGAAGACTTCTTCCTGGAGCAGTTCGTCGTGCTCCAGCAGCAGGCTGACATCGGCTTCGAACACTTGCGGCTGGGCCTGGTTGCCCTTCTGTGCCAGGCCGCCCAGGTGCTTGATCCGCGGGTGCGCCAGCAAGGCCTCGACGCCGTGGCTGTAGCTGTTCAAGGTGCCGGCATTGAGCATGGTCTGCGGCGCCTGCTCGGCCATGTAGCCGGTCAGGTGCTCGATAAAGTCGCTGAAGGCCGGCGAGCGGATGCCCAGGACCAGGCCGGGGTTGGTGCAGAACTGGCCACAGCCCTGCACCACCGAAGCGGTCAGTTCCCTGGCTATTTGCACACCACGGCTGGCCAGGGCCTGGGGCAGCACGATCACCGGGTTGATGCTCGACATCTCGGCGAACACCGGGATCGGTTGCGGCCGGGCTGCGGCCATGTCGCACAGCGCGCGACCGCCCTTGAGCGAACCGGTAAAGCCTACCGCCTGGATGCCCGGGTGCTTGACCAGCGCCTCGCCGACGCCGCCACCGAAGATCATATTGAACACCCCGGCCGGCATGCCGGTGCGCTCGGCGGCGCGGATCAGCGCCTCGGCCACCCGCTCGGCGGTGGCCATGTGGCCGCTGTGGGCCTTGAACACCACCGGGCAACCGGCGGCCAGGGCGGCGGCGGTATCACCGCCGGCCGTGGAGAACGCCAGCGGGAAGTTGCTGGCGCCGAACACCGCCACCGGGCCGACACCGATACGGTACTGGCGCAGGTCCGGACGCGGCAACGGCGTGCGGGCCGGCAACGCCTGGTCGATGCGTGCAGCGTAGAAATCCCCCCGGCGCAGCACCTGGGCAAACAGGCGCATCTGAGCGCTGGTGCGACCGCGCTCGCCCTGGATACGGGCGCTGGGCAGTGCGGTTTCCTGGCAGGTCAAGGCGATGAAATCCTCGCCCAGGGCATCGAGCTCGTCGGCGATGGCCTCAAGGAACTCGGCGCGGCGCACCGCCGGCAGGTTGCGATACAGCGGGAATGCCGCGCTGGCAGCGGCCACCGCGTTGTCGACCTCGGCCAGGGTGGCCTGGTGAAAGGCGCCGGGCAGGCGCTCGCCGGTGTGGGCGTCGACACTGTAGACCAGGGTGTCGCCCAGGGCGCTGCGCTGGCCGCCGATGAAGTTGTATCCGCTAGGGTGCATATGCTTTTCGCCTCAAGAAGGTTGCAGGGCTATCAATCAGGTCACGGCACCGATCTGCCAGGGCACGAACTCGTTCTGCCCGTAGCCGTGCTGTTCACTCTTGCTGCGCTCGCCCGAAGCGATGCGCAGCATCTGTTCGAAGATGTAGGCGCCACGTTCCTCAATGCTGGTGGAGCCGTCGGCGATGCCGCCGCAGTTGACGTCCATGTCTTCTTCCTGGTGTTCGAATACCCGGTTGTTGGTCGCCAGCTTGATCGACGGCGCCGGGGCGCAGCCGTAGGCCGAACCACGGCCGGTGGTGAAGGCAATCAGGTTGGCGCCGCCGGCGACCTGGCCTGTGGCCGAGACCGGGTCGTAGCCGGGGGTGTCCATGAACACCAGGCCCTGGGCGCGCACCGCTTCGGCGTACTGGTAGACGTCCACCAGGTTGCTGGAGCCGGCCTTGGCCACTGCGCCCAGGGATTTTTCCAGGATGGTGGTCAGGCCACCGGCCTTGTTGCCGGCCGAGGGGTTGTTGTTCAGTTCGGCGTTCATGCGCTGGCAGTAGTCTTCCCACCAGTGGATGCGGGCGATGAGCTTCTCGCCCACCTCGCGGCTGACCGCGCGACGGGTCAACAAGTGCTCGGCACCGTAGATTTCCGGGGTTTCCGAGAGGATCGCGGTGCCACCGGCCGCCACCAGGCGGTCGACGGCATTGCCCAGGGCCGGGTTGGCGGTAATGCCCGAGTAGCCATCGGAGCCGCCGCATTGCAGGCCGACCACCAGGTGGCGGGCGCTGACCGGCTCGCGCTTGACCTGGTTGGCCCCGGGCAGCAGCGCCTTGACCTGCTCGATGCCGCTGGCGATGGTCTTGGAGGTACCGCCCACGCCCTGGATGGTGAAGGCGCGCAGCTGATCGCCCGCCTGCAGACCCTGGCTCTGCAGCAGGCTCTCGATCTGGTTGGTTTCGCAGCCAAGGCCGATGATCAGCACGGCGGCGAAGTTGGGGTGCACGGCATAGCCGGCCAGGGTGCGGCGCAGCAGGCCCAGGGCTTCGCCACTGGGGTCGACGGCGCAACCGGCACCGTGGGTCAGGGCCACCACGCCGTCGATGTTCGGGTAGGCGGCCAGCGCCTCGGGGTGGATGTCCCGGCGAAAGTGGTCGGCCACGGCCCGGGCCACGGTCGCCGAGCAGTTCACCGAGGTGAGGATGCCGACATAGTTGCGGGTGGCGACCCGGCCATCGGCGCGCACGATGCCCTGGAACAGCGCTTCGCCGCTTTGCCCCGACTCAGACCCGGTAGGAGCGGGCTTGCCCCGCGATGGCGGGGTGTCTGTCATATCGCCATCGCGGGACAAGCCCGCTCCTACAGTATCGACGCCAAACGCATAGTCACGGGCAAAGTCGCCCATCTGTACGTTGTGCACATGCACGTGCTCGCCCGCTTCGATGGCCTGCGAGGCAAAGCCGATGACCTGCCCGTAGCGGCGCAGCGGCTGGCCCTGCTCGACGCGCTGGGTGGCGACCTTGTGCCCGGAGGGAACCGGCTGGCGAACGGTGACGGCTTCGGCTTCCAGGTGCAGGCCTTCGGGCAGCGCCTGCCGTGCGATCACGACGTTGTCCAGGGGGTTGAGGCGGATCACGGCAGGGTCGCCGGTCCGGGTGCTGGCAATCAGTTGCATGGGACCTCTCAGGGCGGTGCGGCTGACTTCTTGTTATGGCCACGCCCGTGCTTGCCGGGCGAATCTGCGATAACTCTAAGGAGCCAGGCGCAACATTCCCAATGAGATGATCCGATCACGCGATAACCTGAAGTTATCGCTACCGCTTATCGGCCAGCGATTATCAATCGCTTGCCCCGCCCTCCCCAGCGCGGCGCTGGCGGGCGAAGTCGAGCAGGATCTCGACGAAATCCCGGGCCGATCCGGTGGGCGGCTCGTCCTTGCGGGTGATGACGCCGTACTCCAGCGGCGCCAGGTGCAGCGGGGTCTGCAGCTCCCTGAACTGGCCGCTGGCGAGCTGGGTGGCGACCATCGAGCGCGGCAACATGGCGATCATCGGCCCCGACTGCAGCAGTTGCAGGAACATCGGCATGGAGATGGTATCGATGCTGTCGGCGGGCGTGGCGATGCCGGCGACCCGGAAGGCCTGCTCCAGGCGCTCGCGAATCGGCGTGCCCAGCGGATACAGCACCCACGGCCAGTCGCCCAGGGCCTCCAGCGGCGTGCACGCGAGCTGGTTCAACGGATGCTCGCGGTTGACCACCAGGCTGAAAGGCTCAGGCTCCAGCGCCTGGAAGTCGAACTGCTGGCTGAAGCGTTCCTCGGTAAAGCGGCCGATCATCAGGTCGAGCTTGTTCTGCTCCATCATCGCCAGCAGGTGGTCGCTGGAGTGCTCCACCACTTCGATCGACAGCAACGGGCTGCGCGCCTTGATCGCGGCGATGGCCTGGGGCAGCACCACGGCGGTGGCGGCGAAGATCCCGCCGACGCGGATGGAGCCGTGACCGCCCTTGCGCAGCCGGTTGACCTGGTCGACGAACTGCTGCGAATCGGCCAGCGCCCCCTGGGCGTAGCGCACCACGTACTCGCCCAGTTCGGTGGGTGGCATGCTGCGTGGCAGGCGCTCGAACAGGGCGAAGCCGAACTGCTCCTCCAGGTCGCGCAGCATCTTGCTCAGGGCCGGCTGGCTGAGGTTCATCCGCGTGGCGGTGGCGTGCATGTTGCGGGTGCGCGCCAGGGTGTCGATCAGCACCAGGTGCTTGAAGCGGATCCAGTTGCAGAAACTGGAATGGGTAATGTCCGACGGCATCAGCAGGCGGCCTCTTGAAGATGAAAGTCCATGGCTATTGCGCCCGCAGGTAGTCGAGCAAGGTGTCCAGCGCCACCGAGCGGGGCCGCGAGCGCAAGGTCAGCAGGCCCAGGTTGACCATCGAGATCGGCAGTTCCACCGGCAGGATGGCGACCATGGCGTAGCGCGCATAATGCTCGGCCACGTCGTTGGGCACCACCGCAATCATGTCCGAAGCTTCGAGCATGGCCGTGGTGGCGAGGATCGAGGCGGTCTCGACGATGTCCAGCGACTGCACCATGCCGCCGGCCTGCAAGGCGCTCTCGACCCGGCGGCGCATGGGGCTGCCGATCGGGTGCAGGATCCAGGTCAGCTCGACCAGGTCGGCCAGCGCCAGCGCCGGGGCCGCCGCCAGCGGGTGGTCGGCACGGGCCACCACGCGCATCGGCTCGTTGCTGTCGAGCAGTTCGATGTTCAGGTCCTGGCTGTCGCCCTGGTCCGGCAGGCGCCCCACCACCACGTCGAAATCCCCGCGCAGCAGCGAGGGCAGCAAGGTGTCGCTGGTGCCGACTTCCAGGGAGATGCGCACCTTGGGGTGGTCGCGCTTGTAGGCCAGCACGGCGCGGGTCAGCAGGCCCGGCACCGGTCCCATGACGCTGCCGACCCGCACCAGCCCCGAGGCACCGCGGGCCAGTTCGGCGATCTGCGCCTGGGCGTGCTCGAACTCGTGCAGCGCGCCCTGGGCATAGCGGATCATCACCTCGCCATAGAGCGTCGGCTGCATGCCCCGCGGCAAGCGGTCGAACAGGCGCACGCCGAGGCGGTCCTCGAGTTGCTGCAGCAACAGGCTCGCCGCCGGCTGCGTGGTGTGCATGGCCGCTGCGGCGCGGCGCAGGTTGCCGAACTCGCCCAGGGCATTGAGCAGGGTGATCTGGCGGCTGGAGATCTTCAGCGCACCCAGGCTGCGGGGCGCCTGCAGGTGGTCTTGTGGGCTCATAGACATATCAATTCCGATATACCTGCTTAGGATTTGGCGATTATGCCTGTATCGCTCGACAACCTACAGTCAGGTCTCCCCGTGGTCACCACAACAAGAGCCCGCCATGAGCATACGCATTACCCACCTGAGTGTTCGCGACATCCGCTTCCCCACGTCGCTGTCGCTGGACGGCTCCGACGCCATGAACAGCGCCCCGGACTATTCGGCCTCCTACGTGGTGCTGCACACCGACGCCGCCGGTCTGGAAGGCCATGGCCTGACCTTCACCATCGGCCGTGGCAACGAGATCTGCGTGGCCGCGGTGCAATCGCTGGCGCCGATGATCGTCGGCCTGACCCTGGAAGAGATCGTCGCCGACATGGGCGCCTTCTGGCACAACTTCACCGTCGGTGACAGCCAACTGCGCTGGCTCGGCCCGGAAAAAGGCGTGATCCACCTGGCCACCGCCGCCATCGTCAATGCCGTGTGGGACCTGTGGGCCAAGCACGAAGGCAAGCCGGTGTGGAAACTGCTGGCCGACATGACGCCCGAGCAACTGGTGCGCTGCCTGGACTTCAGCTACATCACCGACGTGCTCACCCCCGAGGAAGCCATCGCCCTGCTGCGCCGCCAGGCCCCGGGCAAGGCCCAGCGCGAGGCGCAGATGCTGCGCGAAGGCTACCCCGGCTACACCACCGCGCCCGGCTGGCTGGGCTACAGCGAAGAGAAAATGCGCCAGCTGGCCCGTGAAGCGATCGCCGACGGCTGGACCCACATCAAGCAGAAAATCGGCGCCAACCTGGAAGACGACATTCGCCGCGCGCGCATCCTGCGCGACGAAATGGGCTGGGAACACACCCTGATGATGGACGCCAACCAGGTCTGGAGCGTCGATCAAGCGGTAGAGAACATGCGCCGCCTGGCCGCCTTCGAGCCGCTGTGGATCGAAGAGCCGACCAGCCCCGACGACATCCTCGGCCACGCCGCCATCCGCCAGCGCATCGCGCCGATCGGCGTGGCCACCGGCGAGCACTGCCACAACCGGGTGATGTTCAAGCAGATGTTCCAGGCCGGCGCCCTGGATTTCTGCCAGCTCGACGCCGCCCGCCTGGGCGGGCTGAACGAGGTGCTGATCGTGTTGCTGATGGCCGCCAAGTACGACGTGCCGGTCTGCCCCCATGGCGGCGGCGTGGGCCTGTGCGAGTATGTGCAGAACATCGCCCTGTTCGACTACATCGCCGTCTCGGCATCACTGCACAACCGCGTGCTGGAGTACGTCGACCACCTGCACGAACACTTCCTCGACCCGGTGGTGATCCGTCGCGGCCGCTACATGCCGCCACAGCGTCCGGGCTACAGCATTGAAATGCGCGCCGATACCCTGGAGCGTTACCAGTACCCCGACGGCGCGGTGTGGCTGGATATCCGCCGAGGCTAAGACCTGCCCGTGGGTGCCGCCCTGTGCGCGGCACCTGCCAGAACCATTGAACGGGGAAACAACAATGACAATCCTCAAC